>Ga0210409_10000593_pt1 | contig 56029 bp, 98 predicted proteins | sample IncBWH17MmetaG_FD_161649 | JGI IMG/M metagenome (GOLD analysis project Ga0210409, IMG submission 161649) | Forest soil microbial communities from Barre Woods Harvard Forest LTER site, Petersham, Massachusetts, United States - Inc-BW-H-17-M | ecosystem: Environmental > Terrestrial > Soil >... | reverse complement strand
GGCAGCGCTTCAGCGATTTTCAGCGGATGCACGGCCGGAAGTCCCTGTGTAGTGGATGGCCCAACAGCATCCGCAAGCCCACCGACAACTCCTCCAGTGTTCGTAGCGGGATTCGACGCGATTGGTGGGGTCCTTGATCCAATACCGCTCAGTCCTGGCGGTGCGGGCGTTTCGGTTAACGGATCGCAGTCTGAAGCTTTTCATTTATTCCTCGACCCCCCGGTCCGTATGGCAGGCACACAAGGTACAACTATTCATTCGATCCAAACAGATGCAAACGGAGCACTGCTTCTCGGCGGCAACGTCGCCGTACAATCCGGCCAGCAAGCCGTTACCAACGCCGCAACCGTTCTCGCGGGCGGCTTTTCTATTAAAAACATCTGCATCAAGGCCATTTCGACCAACACAGCCTCCGTTTTCATCGGTCCCACAGGAATCACCACAGCAACAGGGATGGAACTGGCGCCAGGGGATGCGTACTGTGGGCCAGTTTCCACTACGAATTTGATCTTTGTTATAGCAGTAGCGGGAGGGAGCTCTGTTTCATGGATAGCCACGAATTGATCTGGTTTTTGACCATGCGCACGTGCTCGCAACAGGATAGACGTGAGCATTCAGTATCTATTCAATTTCCAAAATACTTTAAGGGATTGAATACAGGCTCGATGCGCAGGTTTTATGCTGGCGCGAGCGCGGCGGCTGTCGTGCTCGGAATGGTGCTTTTCGCGGGATCGGCGCAGGGGCAGGCTACGTTCACGCGGGGAGGATTGCCATGCAGGGCTAACGGGCAGTCCGTCAACTGCGGCAATGTTCTACCCGGTGGAACTGGCACAATTATCGATCCCACTATCATTGATGCGGCAGCATACCCTCTCCCCTCAGTGTGGGCACGGCAAGTAGCGATTACTCCGACGCTGGCCGGCGAATCAACAGCAGTCCAGGAGCCAACCGTCATTTATGAGGCCACAGGCTGCACCCTGGTTGCAAATCCATGCTTCAAGATGTGGTACACGGGCGGATTATCTCCTCAGAATATTTATTACGCCGAGTCTCCTGATGGAATAAGTTGGACAAAGAGAAGCACAGCAGTGCTTAACGGGCATCGTGGATCTTACCTGCTCAAAAATGGATCGACGTACTATCTATATGCGTGCTCGGGGACTACTCAGATCGACCTCTATACGGCCTCGGACGGAATCACTTTTACGCTAGATACTGCCGGGACAATGACCGCGACCGGAATTGAAATCAATTTTGGAAACCTCGCAGTCATAATCGACGGCTCGACGTGGCGTATGGCTTACGAGGGCCACTGGACAGGCACCGCCGGATGGTCGATGGGGGCCGCCTCGTCTACAGATGGTAGAACGTGGACAAGGGATGTCGGAAATCCGCTTATTACGTTTGGAGGTCAAGGCCCAGCGCTGTACAAAGCGCTGAACGGCACATTCTGGATGTGGGCGCATTGTTGTGGTGGTTTACCCAGTGACGGTGTTCGGTATTCATCGCCTGATTTTCACACTTGGATCAGAAATCCACCGGGAATAAACCCACAGCCTAATCAGTCGGACGGAGCCACGCTTCCTCGAATAACGGCCGACGAAGGCGTAGGTTTGTCGACTGGGCAAGTGGCCGACCAATCCCTCGTACAGATCAACGGGAAAGTCTATGATTACTACACGGCTTCTGCTGATGGGACCACTAATTTTAAGATCAAAGTGGCAATCGCAAACTTGACGCTGGAGCAACTGATTACCACATCTGAAACCTCATACGTTTCCTCAAGCTCAGTGGTCATCGCACCCAGGACGGACAGCGCAACGGCAGTGCAGACCACTAAAGCGGATCGGGAAACCCCCATTTTTACCATCGACACACTTAACGGCAACGCCATACTCTCAGCGGGATTCGGGAATAGCACATTTCCTAAATTGTTTTTCAGCCCAAATACGAACACCGGCACTCCTGTAACCAACAATTATTTAGGGTGCGGTTGGACCTTGACAGGATGCTTTATGCGGCTACCACGGACTCTCACTGGCCATGGATTCCACGTTCAGGACAATTCGGGCACAGACATCTTTTTCGTCGATTCGGTGGCGGGCGGAGTTACCTTGTCTACCCAAGGTTCGAATGGAACCGCAGCAGCTTATAATTTCAACCCTCCTGGGGCAAACGCAAATATTAAACTCTCTTGCGATTGGCGGGAATGCTACTGGCGCACGGCGTTCGACGGAGCTGGACACGGTTTTCATTTTCAGACGAACGCCGGAGCGGATATTGGCTACCTCGATACTGGAACCGGAGTATGGAAGGTGGGCGGTTATGCTACCACGACCAACTGCTCCTCTTCTGCTTCTCCTGCTGTTTGTGGATCAGCAGCAGCCGGATCGATTGCTGTTCCTGTGGGGACGAATCAAACGCTGCAAGTGAACACTTCTGCGGTCACAGCTAACAGTCAATTTTTCTTTCAGGCGGATAGTTCACTGGGAGCGAAACTCGGTATCACCTGCAATACGACTCCAGCCACAGAAGCGCTTCCCATCGTAGTCACTACCCGGAGTGCAGGTGTCAGTTTCACGGTGTTACTGACCGGGACATCGGCAACAAATCAGCCTTGCTATTCGTACTTTATAGTGAACTAAAATGAGCTTTTCAACGAGGTTTTGGCTGATACTTTCACTCCTCTTACCCTTTGTTGCGAGCGCGGCGGAAGGCGATATCGTGACCGCGGCTCCTACCTCATGGGCGACCGTGGCCCTTGCAGGTATTTCCGCAATCGGCGGCATCATCACATTTTTGAAGGCCCGCCAGGTTCATCAGGGACTCGCCGAAACGAAAGCGCTGGTTTTGAAAATCGAGCTCTCGATCAACAGCCGCATGGATGAGCTTCTGAGCGTCACCAAGAACGCAGCAGAATTGAAGGGGGCTGCGGATGAAAAGATACGCCAAACCGCCATCACCGCGATCCTAGACGCTGAGTCACTCAAACGCCTTGAAGACGCACCGGAAGGTCAGGCAGAAGCAAAAGTGACCCTGCCGCGCGATCTCACGGTTAATCTGACGGTCCACAAGCCGGAGAAAACCACCGCGCCTCAGCAATCCGAACCCTCGGCAACAGCACCACCCAAAACCAAGGGAAAGGAGAAGCCATGAGCCTAACCGATCAAATAGCCCAATCCATCGCCAATGTCGAATCAGGCGGAAACCCCAACGCCTTGTCGTACCGAAACAACAATCCAGGCAACCTCCGCTCCTGGGGATCGAACCCGATCGTCTCAGGCTATGCCAAGTTTCCGACCATTCAGGACGGATGGAACGCGCTCTATCAGCAGATCAATCTGAACATCAGCCGGGGGCTCACACTGAATGAATTCTTCGCCGGCAAGCCGGGAGTCTACGCTGGATACGCGCCAAGCGCCGACTCGAACACCCCTCTCACTTACGCGGCCCGCGTGGCCTCAGACGTAGGAATCGATCCAAACACCCCGCTCAACAATCTCAGCCCCCCTCATCAGGCTTCCCCAGCCGCAGACTCCGGGAGCCTAGATCCAGCGCTCGATCCAACCAACTCGATCTATTCCGATCCTTCACAATCAGGATCTATCGACTGGGCAACGATTGGATTAGTAGGATTAGGTGTATGGGCTCTTTGGTACTTTTTTTCAGATTAGGGGTAAACCGCCGTCGTACTCTGATCGCAGGCTCAGGAAATACCCGACCGCGGTGGAAGTACCGATGTTACGAGAAAACCATAGCATTCCGGCCAGAATTGCTGCATAATCAGCCTTCCGTCTGGTAATTTACCAGACAAGGGTGCAAAGACCGCCCTAGCAGCTTGATCGAGATGCGGATAGCAATCTGAGGTAACGGATGAGCACCAGCGATTTGGAAGCGAAATTGCGCAGCGTCATCGCTCAGGCGATAGACGAAAACCCCACGGCCAGCCCGGTTGATTTGGTCCGCTGGGCACGCCACCACTACGCCGCATTCATAGCCCAGTACCAACGGAAATTAGCTGATGACAAAATCGAGTCTCTTTGCTCAGAGGAGATCCGACGACGGGAAATGGCGCAACCTTCGGATTCGAAGACCAAAGAGCGAGAGACGCAGCCGCCCCAAGAGAAACCGGAACCGGCCCAAGGGGAAATGTTCTCCAAGTCAACCGCCAGCATCAACACCCATAATCCCCTTAAGCATGGACGGCCCCGATTTGGACACCCCAACCAGAGCCGACTGCCATTTTCTGAACAATTTGAACGAATTCCGTATTACCTAATTTTGGAGCCAAGAACACGCAGCAGCCGCGGGCGTGAAATTGAACTGCCGAACGCTACTCTGGCCGATCTGAAAAAACGCCGCGCCTTCATCAAAGGTGAACAATCGATGGAACTACCCCAACTAAACAGACTCATTCAACTCATGCAAGCCTACGACAAGATGCACCCCGGCATCACGGTAAAGAAGGCGATGGAACTCCGTAGCACGGCCCGCCGACAAGACAAGGACAAGCAGGCATAGACATCCCCCGCGCTCCCGGTACTACGAACCGGGCAGAATCTACGACGGAGGTTTACCCCTAGCAAAACTCCGGCTTGACATGCGTACCAGCACGCATCATACTGAATCATCATTCCCAAGAAGAAAGTAGCTTCCGTGAAAGAATTAGCTCAGCTCGGTGGAAAAGCCAGAGCGGCCAAGATGAAACCAAAAGCACGCTCAGAGTCCGCAAGGAAGGCGGCAAGGGCCAGGTGGGGGAAGCCGAAAGATGAGTGATAAACCTCGATCGAAGAGTTCTCACGCTCCGAGTTCGGCAAGCCGCCGTGTACTCGTAGGCGTACAGATCCAGTTCTCACAGGAAGAATACGAGACGCTGCTACTGGCCCTCGGAGCCGCTGCCGCAAGTCTGACAAAGTATCCTGATGTCTCCCAACGGATTAAAGATCTCGGAAATAAGCTGGCATCCGATAAGCGGACCTCTGACCCTAACCCCGCATCCCAGCGGAATTCAAACACAAAGGACTGAAGTGCTCAACCCCCGCTACATACCCTCCCCTAACCCAGAACAATTCATAGACCACCCCTCCCATGCAAAACCAGGCATCTGGCCATTCCCTGATAAGCTCCACGTCTGTACCGCCATCATCAACCCCCAGCGATTCAGAAGCCGATACGAGCTCTACCGCGGATTCGAGAGACGAGTCGATATGAGCTCCGCGATTCTCCACGTGGGCGAGATTGCATTCGGCGGCCGGCATTTCGAAGTGACCGACCCGAACAACCCACACCACCTGCAGTTGCGTCAGCACATGCAGGAACTCTGGCAAAAAGAAAATCTCCTCAATTTGCTGATCGCAAACGCTATCCGGTTGTATCCAGAGGCGAAGTATTTCGCCTGGATCGACGCCGACGTACAATTTTCCAGGCCCGATTGGGCGCAAGAAACGATGCACCAACTCCAGCACTACCACGTGGTTCAGATGTGGAGCATGTGCCAGGATTTGAACATCGACCATGAAATCGTGGGATTCGACGACGGCGGCGAGCAGATGCCGGGCATGATGCACCAGTTTATCGAGAGCGGGCGCTATGGGACGCTGGCGGAATATCAGCGCATTATCCGGGCCGAAGGCTGCAACCCGTATTCATACGGCCGCGGCCAGCGGATGAGATTGCATCCCGGCCATGCGGGTTATGCCTGGGCCGCGACCCGTTACGCGCTCGATACCCTCGGCGGGCTGATCGACTGGTCAGTGTGCGGCGCCAACGATCACCACATGGCGCGCGGTTTCATCGGCAATATTCTGGATTCGGCGCACGGCCAATCCCCGCAGCCGTTCAAGGATTCACTGAAGATTTGGGGGGAGCGTGCCGAGATCCTCAAGCCGAAAATCGGCTACGTTCCGGGCCTTCTCACGCATTTCTGGCATGGAAGGAAACAGAATCGCGGCTACCTCACCCGTTGGCAGATCATCAATGAAAATAATTTTGACCCTTCGCTGGATCTGAAACGGGACGCTCAAGGCCTTTATCAACTCACGGGCAGGAATAAAAAGCTCATCGCCGATCTGATGGGTTACTTCCGAAGCCGGTTAGAGGATGCTACTTCATGACGGCCGCCGAACGCAGTCTGATTCTGGCGACCCCTCAGCCAAATTGTTTTGCATGTCAGCGTCAAACCATGCACACTGAAACCGACTGGAAATTGCATCCCTTTCGCGGTCACGGATATCAGGAAAGATGGAGTCACCCGGATTTGAAGCCGAAAGCCGTAGCGCTAATTCCCCGCGCAACGGCCACTCCGAACCCGTCGCCGACAGGTGAACCCAAACCATGAAAAGACCAGATAACATTGCCGCCCTTTTTGCCTTCATCGGCATCGCCATTCTAGTCGTCAATCTAACCGTCCAAGCCCAAGTACCCCACGGCACCATGTCCGAAGAGAGACCGGCCGGAGTCCTTGATGGCATAAACACGATATTCCAGATCGCCCACCAACCGGCGCCGTGGGCGTCGATCAAGTTATGGAGAAACGGCGTACGGCAATATCGATGCTCTCCCCCGGTTGTACTTCCGGCCACCTGCATCCCGCCTGGATGCTGCGATTACAACCTCGATACCTCGAATTGGAACGCGACCAAAATAGTCTTCGTGCCGATTCCAGTCGTTCCACCGGGCTCCGGGACAATGGGGATTCCACAACCAGGAGATATTCTGTTAGTGGATTATACGTACTGAAGGATTTATGGATTTGAAGGGAGCTAGTCTGCAAGGCTTTAGAAGCGTGATCCGCTCGTCGGCTGTCGCACTCTGCCTGTTACTGGCGATGGTTGCCCAGACGCGCATCGACTTCCCCCAGGTGAAAGCGCCATCCGTTCTCTTGACTCAACGCTCCGTCTGCGTAGACGACCTTGCCACCCCAACCGCAAAACGCCTTGGGGCGCTCAGAATCTCTTCCAGCGGCGGACCCGTAGACGCGGTAAATCTTTCCGAGGCGCTCATGCGGGTTCAAATGCTTAGCATGAACCTGGCGATACCCCCGTCCTGCGCAGGGCTGGAACTCTATACTCTCTTATTCGCGGACGGCCCGCGCGTCATGGTGGGAATCCCGGACGATGGGAGTGTATCCAAGAGTCCGAAGTGGGTTGCAGTTCCGATCACGCCGCCGGGAACAAACACCGGCACGGCGCTACGTATTGAGCAATTACGATGACATTGCGCGAGGCAAGTCCCGAAGGTCAATCACAAGGTCAGGCTAGAGCAACTTCTGGAACGAGGCTCCAGGGGACCGTGCAAACTTTGTTTTCTCTTCGATTTGCTCCGTCCAGGCTGGAAATTTCGGGACTTCCCCCGCGCAATGGATTGGATTTTAGGGATAAACCGCCGTTCATCTGTCGGCGCCGTTCGGAGATGACATTGCGCGGAGGAATTGCAAAATGAGCAAGTACCGGATTTTTACGAATGATCGGGGAAGAGAAAACGGCGTTCCAATGTATTCGTGCTTGAAAGAGGTCGAGGCGACAAGCCCAGAAGACGCCAGGAGCCAATGCCCGCGCCGATTCGACGCGCCACACTTTGCCGCAGCCCAGGCTATCCGCTGGCCAGAAAGCGCTCAGTCCGACGATGAAAAGGCGTGGCTCAAGAAACACGTTGGGACGGAACTATGAACGAAACAAACCAGGCGGAATTCAAAGGCTGGGCGCGCGTCGAAGTAATGGGGCATCAGTCCCACGTCGGTTACGTGACGACCGAAGCCTACGGCGCCGCGGTTCTGTTTCGCATCGACCAACCGGAGATTCCCGAAGCCGAAGAGACCTTGACCGAATCGACCTGGATCGGAAACACCACACTACCGGCCGGAACGATTGTGCAACGCGGGGCTATCGAAGCTGTCAGCGTGCTTGTCGGAGCCGGATCAATCTATCGGATTATCCCTTGCACTGAAGAGGCGGCAAGGAAGGCCATCCGCGAGAATCAGCGCCGGCCACTGATCGCGTTGAAACTGCCGGGTGCCAAGGCGCTAACAGCCGTCGAACCGATTTCTCGAGATTTCACATGCTGCGATGGAAACCCGGAAGACGGCCACCTCCCTCGATTGTCCGACGCTCGATGAATCTGAAGATCAGGACGACGATTTCATGGAGGTAAAGTGAGACGACGCAGACGCAGACGCGAATACACGCCAGCGCAGGAACTCGCGAGAACGCAACTGGACCGCGCGGAACTTTGGGTTCAGATCGTTTCCGCTGGTATCGGTAAAGCATTCGAGAACGCCCGTTACTGCCATGACGGGATGCGCGCCGTAATCAACGAGGTGAACACCAGCCTTGTAGCGGCTGTTGAGGCTTTGGGACTCGCACAAACGGCCCACGATTTAGCATTTGACAGACCAGGCCGAGCCGCTTCAACTGTTATCGTTTCGGGCAGACCGGGCAAAAATCCACCGCGCAAAGGCAAGAAACAGAGCGTTCCAAGCCTCAAGCCCAAACAAAAAAGGAGCAAGTAACGTGGACCTACCAACCTTCAGCAGCTTAAAATTCGGAGCCCTCATCAAAGATGGTGAACGACTCCTCATGGTCACAGCCACAAAGAAGAGCGCAGACGGCCAGACCACAACCGCCATCGCCGTACAAGAGGCCTTCGTAGCGGCTGACGCCGGAGCATTAACCCTGATCGACCCCAGCTACAATCGAACATTCCTACAAGGCTCTCCCGATGGCAAATTGGTGCTCATGGGAGAAACGATCCAAGTGACAAGTAACGTCAAGATTTGAAGTGACCTACAAGCAACAGTTGTACAAAGCGAATCCCGAATATCGCCAGCGGTGCATATCCCGGTCGCAGGCGTACCATGCCGCGCGCCGCGGCGATCCAGACTACCGGCGTCTGATGGCGGTGCGCAAGAAGATTTGCGACCGGCGCGACTCTATCGCCAAGTTCCTGGACCGAATCACGAAGCTCGAAAAGGATCTGTTTAAGCTGATCGCCGAGCGCGACCGGCTGGCCGCGATGCTGAAACGGAAAGCATGTACGCGGACCTCCAACCCGAACCCCGCAGCGCAGCCGAATTCAAACAAAAAGGATTGAAACACCCTATGCCACACGAACCCCAACCCCACGGTAAGCTAGGAAAGCTCGCCCCCCGAATCGACAAGCGAACCCTCCGCATGTCCAAGTACATCATCAAACCCCCAGCTCCCCAGGCACAATCCTGGACCGCTATGCCGGAGAAAGACTTTGCAACTCCCTGGCCGATGTTCCTGAACGACAACTTAGGAGACTGCGTAATAGCAGCCAGCGGCCACATGATAACGGGATGGACCGCGAACGCCGGCAAACCGTACATGCCATCGGACGATCAAATCGAAATCGCCTACGAAAAAGTAGGCGGCTACATCCCCGGCAGGCCAGATACGGACAATGGCTGCGTAATGCTCGACGCGCTGAACTACTGGCGGAAGACAGGGATCGCGGGCCATCAGATCCAGGCCTTCGTCTCGATCGATCCGCTAAAAGGATCCTGGACAAAGAGCACCTGGAACTCCCAGGAGATCATGGATGCGGTTTGGCTATTCGGCACCGCCTACATCGGACTTGCGCTACCGAACACGGCACAAGGAATGAGCCAATGGACCGTCGACCCAGGCGGGCCGTTCGGAAGCGCGAACGCCGCGGCCGGGAGTTGGGGAGGGCACTGCGTTCCTATCGTGGCCTACTCGCCGGCAGGCCTCACGGTGATTACGTGGGGAGCGCCGCTTCACATGTCTTGGAATTTCATGAGATGGTACATGGACGAAGCGTACGGAGTTTTGTCGCAAGACTGGATAGAAGCCAATGGGCAAGCGCCAGACAATTTCAACTTAGCGCAACTGGAAGCGGATTTAATCAGTGTAGTTTCGTAGGGGTTTTTGGGGTAAACCGCCGTCGTGCTTTCCGCCAAGGTTTTATTCTGTGGGGAGCGCGGCGAGTGTCGATTTCAGCGCGGCATCGGCTAGCGATTCCCGAACCGATTTTTTGACTCGCTCCCAATCGGAGTGCGGTCCAGGAGGATCGGGTTTCGCGGCTGGGACCTGCTCCGGGGGATTCAAACCATTCATAAATTCGTTCAACAGCCGAATAGCGCAGACTTGCCCGCAGATGTGCTTGTAGGGTTTCGAGCGATCCTCGGCCGGGTAGTCCCACGGCCAGATGGTCAGGTGCGCATCGTCTTCCGTCTGTGGTACGAACGCTGCGTAGTACCAGTTGTTAGAGGGTTGCTTGACAGCTCCGCACATATCGCAGGCGATTGGATTGGGGAGCCAGGCCATTTACGCGGACCTCGCACCCCAACGGGAGCGGCTAGCCGAATTCAAACCCTCATTCTTCACCCGCATAACACCTCTTCCGCCTGCCCAATAGCTACAAAGGTTTCATGTGAACCGCCTGTATGGTCAGGGTGATGAAGTATTTTCAGCTTTCGACATAGGCCACGAAAGGTGGACGGCGGGGAATTCGGATTGACAGAAGCGCCGCTCAGGGTCTCGATGAGCTTCAACGCCGACGCCCGATCCATCTTTCCATGTCCATTTCCGATTTGTGTCCACCCTCGATACTGCTCATTCCCTCTTGTGACTCCGTAGCGATCCACAGCTCGAAGGGCTTCCAAGGAAAGAGCGATTGCCCGCAGGTTGTCTTTCCAATCGTCGTATCGGTCGCATGGCATTGAGATATTGCCCTTCGGACTTTCAAAGGTAAGGATCACGCCCGCTTGGTTCCGATAGTAGGACCGGCTCAACATTCGGTACGAGCCATCGTTGCGGATGCCCTTGATGGCTTCCGGATCTTCGAGTTGGATCACGATATCTTTCGCGCGCAACTTGCTGAGCTCGTATTCCAGTAGATCCAACGTGCTCACCCAGTCCGCTCGAAACGTGCCAGACTTCCGGCTTTCAGTCCGAGGACCGGACCATTGATGGAGAGGTTTGAAGTGAGCGTTTAGCATCAGAGTTTCTTTTGTTTTTGGCTTGTAGATTGTGCAAGCTCTGTTTCTGTTTCGAGCGCGGCGGCTGTCCCGTTTGCTCGATTCGCGGCCTTTGCACGTCCCCCAAGTCGAGCGATTTCTTCCCGTTCCTGATCGCTGAGTTTTGAGGCGCGCGCTTTCCCTCCGAGGCGACCGAGCGCGACGGCTGCCTGATTCTTGCGCTTCAAATCCGCCCCTTCCGCAGAATACCCAACCCGAGAAACCAGAGGCACGCGAAACCGGCATGGTGACTGCCGAGTGCGACTGCCGCAGGCATAATAAGCCCCACGAAAACCAGGAATCGACCGGGCTCAACAAGCGAATCAAACCATACGTTGAATCTTTTCACTGAAAGCGAGTATAGAGCCTTTCCTGCCTACCGTCAAGTAACTAAGGTGAAATACTTCTTGCTTGCCGCTAGGCACAATGGCATAATCGGTGTATGGATAAAGCAACCAAGGAACGGTTCGACCGGATCGAGACAATTCTGGAAAAGCAGGCGGTGCTCATGCTCAAATTCGGCGAGAATATGCAAACAGCCAATGAACGCATGACCAGAATCGAGACCAGCCTGGACGCGCTCATCCGCGCCATCGCCACTGAGCACACCAATGGTAAGGGTAAGGTCTAGCCGATGACCAACACCCAACTCTATCTCGCCATCGGCGTGCCCATGCTGTTCAACGCGGCCTTATATGCCCTCCTGTGGTCGCACATGAACAGCCGATTCGACGCCATCAATATCCGTTTCGATGACATGCGGGACCTCTGGCGCGCCGAGCTTCGCCGGGTCGAAGAAGTGCTCGACGCCCGCCTGAAGCATCTGGAGGCCAAGTGATGTACGGACGCATCCATTACGAAAACGAATCTGGCGAATCTGGAACAGTCAACCTCACGGTTCGCGTAGTCGATTGCGAAACACGAGCCGACTACGAGCGAGAACTTGAAGACGGTTGCCGATGGGTCGAATCGGCGAGGAACGAGTTTCGCAACCTCTGGGGAGAAATCCTCGGATGCCAGAATTGCGGAGGAGACGGAGTAGACCCAGGCTCACTCCGAACCGCTGAACCCTGCCCACCTTGCAAGGGTGAAGGCTCCGTATTCGCTTCAATGCGAAGGGATGAAGCAATCAGCCTGTTTAATCAAATGGAAGAACGGCGCGGCCATCGGGAGGCGTTCGGCATATGATTACGACCGGCTTGCTGATCCTTTTCAGCGTCGCGTTCGGATACGTTTGCATTTTAGATGAACACGGCGCCGCCATTACTCGACTCGTCGGGCACGTCGGCGGCGGATTATGGCTCATTCTCGCCGGAGGATTGCTGCCGAGTTGGATCGTTGCATGGGCCAATCGAAAGGCCGCTATAAAACTCGGCAAGCGGACCTCCGACCCGAAATCCGCATCACAGCCGAATTCAACAACAAAAGGAGAATCGAAGTGATTCAGGAGAATAGGATGCATAGGGAGGCTTTTGGAATATGAGTCTTAAGAACGAAATAGCAGATCGTAAGCGCCGGTTGAATGAGAGGTTGGCCGCGTCTGTACCGCCCGATTCACAGACGGAAATGCGCGGGGAGGACCGTGCGCACTCCTGTGGTTGCCGACTCACGAACGATAGCGATGGCTTCAGTTTTCGAGGGCTCAGATGGGTTTATTGCCCCCTTCACGCTGCCGCGCCGGAACTCCTGGAAGTGGCCCGCATTGAACAGCAATTGCAAATGTTTGGTTATACAAAAGCCAGCGCAAAAGCCATCGGACCGGATGCGGAAGACGCTTACCTGACTGCCGGAGCTCCAGGGTTGAACGATTGGAGAAGACGGAAGCGTGAGGCAGCCATCGCCAAAGCGGAAGGCGCATCCAGTACGCGGACCACACCTCCGAACCCCGCAGACCAGCCGAATTCAACAACAAAGGATTCCTAAGCCCATGGCCATCATAAAGATCATCCCCAACAAACCGCTCACCGTAAACTTGCTCTATGCTTCCGCAAAAGAGAAGCAAGGGCAATACGGACTTCAATACCTCTACACCCTCGAAGGTGGACATGCCCTATTCGTTCCGCCGATCGCCCACGATGAAATACAGAAACTCCACGCCGGCCCAGGCGAACCGTTCACGCTGACGAAAACAATCGGCCAAGGAAACGCGGCGGTCTGGAAGGTGGAGAGGATCACCCAACCGGACGGCCCCGAGAACGCGAATCAGGACCGTCCGGCGCTTAAGGGTCTAAACGGACTTGCCCAACAGCCTATCACGTTTCAATCCACTGCCCAAAAGGGAGGCTCTGAGCATATCACAACCGGCAAGACTGTAGCCGTCATGCCGGCCGCGGCGCCGACGTTGGCCACCCCACAATCGAGAACACTGGCTCGGCAACTGATCGCCGCCATTGACGCCGGCATCGCCGCGACCGCCTACGCCAAGACTCAGAATTTCCCATTTGAATTGACCAGCCGGGATATCTGCGCCTTAGCTATTACTGGGGGGATTCAGGCTTTTAGAGAGGGTGTGTACTGATGGCTCACGATCCTTTACCAGAAACACCGCGCCCAACACTTCAGGATCAGCTTGATGATCTCAAATGGCGATTCGATCGGTTAGTTCAGAGTTTGGGCTCGACGGTACCGCCCGCTTCCGAATCGGCATTGCGCGAAGGCGGTCCACGCGAACGGTGGAACATGCTCGGCGAGCTTGCGCACGTTAAGGGCGAACTTGACGCGGCCAACAAGCATGTGAAGATTCTCGAAGCGAACAGGCATGCCGGCATTGCGGCCTGTCTTCGAGCCTGTGCTCAAATCATCATGGAGAACCGGATGCAAGGCCCAGAAGCCGTCGCTTATATTTGCCAGTATGCAGATACGGTAATGGCTCCAATCCTCAACGCCACCGCGCCACCGGAAGCCGCGACGGCTACACCGGCGCCGCCAACACCTGAAGCTTCGGAAATACCCAAGCGCGGGGATATTCCGAACGTGCGCGGGTTTTTTCCCGATCCCCAGTTATGGATAGAGAGCCTCGAAAGTAAACTCCAACAAGTTCGGATGGCGGTGTTCACGCCTGGATATTTAGCCCAGCATCAGCACTTCACTGATGTAGACCAGGCGCTCCTGATTGATACAATTCTCGGCGCAACCGGCGCAGAGCGACGGGAAACGCTCCCCGGCAAAAGTCTCACAAGGGTCGATTCCTGCGACGTTACGTGCCCGAACTGTTGCCGCCCGTTCGTGGTGAGCATATCAATCGATGGTCCATGGCCAGACCTGCCGGAGTCACAGCAAGTAGGCGGACCTACCGCGTTAGACCTTGAAGACGGCCCGAATTCAAACAAAAAGGAGAATTGAAATGGAATTGACCAGCCGGGATATCTGCGCTCTGGCTATCACGGGAGGGATTCAGGCGTTCAAGGAGGGGGTGTACTGATGAGCAACACGCAGTTGTACCTTGCCATTGGCGTGCCGATCATCGCCAATCTGATTTTTAACGGCGTGCTGTTTGGTCTCCTGTGGTCTCACATGAACAGCCGATTCGATGCTGTGGATAAGCGCTTTGAAGCGGTAAACCAGCGTTTCGATGACATGCGGGACCTCTGGCGCGCCGAACTTCAACGAGTTGAAGCCAGTTGGAGCACGCGGATTGTTCAACTGGAGAAACCCCGATGAACATTCCTGGACCTCCAGTGGTTCTTAATCCAGAAGTAATCCATCTGGCGAAGTTGGTCAAGATCGAGTTGGATGAGTTGCAGCGCCGGACCATGAAGCTAGAGGCACGCGGAAACAGGTTTCACGCACGGCTTGATAAACTGGAGAGCCAACCAACAGGCGGACCTCCCACCCCAGACCTTGCAGCACAGCCGGATTCAAACAAAAAAGATGCCGATAGTTTGGGCTTATCTGTACCGCCCGGTTCAGAGTCGGCATTGCGCGAAGGCTATTACTGGGTGTGGTATCAGGATAACTGGCGCATTGCGGAATGGAATGGTGAGGACTGGGATATTTTTGGTTGGGGTGTGACGTGCCCGCGAAGCTACGCCAAAGTTGGTCCACGCATTATTGACCCGCCACCGAGCGGACCTCCCACACCAGACCTTGCAGCGCAGCCGGATTCAAATACGGAAGAACGCATTCCCGATCCAACCAACGCTTACGAATGCGCGAAAGCCTCGATTGATCGGCTTGAAAAGTTGCGTATCGGAGTATACGATTACAACTCCCTAGTAGCATGCTTACGGTCAAACTTTGAGCAGTTGTTTCCAGAGACGTACCGTTTAGCGGTTCGAGATCCGCAAGACATGATCCAGTTGATGACGGAGACGGTTCAGAATCTTCGGAGACAGTTGGAGAAAAACAATGCTTAGAATTTGGGCTTATCTATCGACCCTGCCCCGTGCTCGACAGTGCGCGGCGGCTGTGCTGGGCGGCTTCGTGGTGCTGGTTTCGTTCTGGATTGCCTATTACGGGCAAGGTGTTCCGATGGAGTGGCCGCAATGACGATCTGGAAATTCACGCTAAAGATTCAGGACCGGCAGGAAATCAGGATTCCAGGCGGTGGCGTCTTTCTGCGTGCCCAGTGGCAACACGGGGAATTGCAGGTGTGGGCGATTGTTGCTCCTGAGCGGCCCCAAGAAAGGCGGGCCGTTTGGATTGTCGGGACTGGACACACCGTACCAAGCGTCCCGCTCACGTTTATTGATACCGTTCAGACGCCTAATGGCGCGTTCGTTTGGCATGTGTTCGTGGAGGCGTCATGAACAGCCGACACGCGGACCTCCGACCAGAACCCCGCATCGCAGCCGAATTCAAACTAAAGTCCTATGCCGCTACTTCTAACATCAGCCGATAAGATCATCATGAGCCAATCAGAACAAGAAGCAATTGCAGGATTTTACGATGCGGAACAATCACGAGATCTATTTCTATCGGCGAGTTGGTTAAGGCACTTGGAGTTTTTAAGGCATATGCAGAATTTGCAATCGACGAGTCTGCAAATTTCAAAGGGGTACGAGGGCGGCGAGAGGCGGCGCGGGTGAACGAACGGCGGACGGTGCAATTTTTGGTGGAACGGCCCTGCCCTGAATCTGGACATGGCGTCGATGCGGAAAAGGCTGGCGAATTCCCTTGTGTCCTCTGGGTATTCTGGCCGCCAGAGTCAAATAACGGACTCGATTGCTCAAGCCAGCGAGTCTTCCGGCATGATCCTAATTCAGGACTTCCACCAACCGACATTCCAAAAATTCCGGGTAATTGCGTTTGCGAGCACATGGGGCATCTGATCGAATGACATGGTTTGCAATTCTACACGCGGAGGAGTGCCCGATGTGCCATGAGCGCCTAGCAAAGCCGAGTTTTGGTCTGTACCGCCCGTTCTGCGCCATTTGCACCGCGACCCTGCCGGATTGCCTGAGCCTTCACCTGGACCGCGCCACGGCCGGCAAATGGTTTATTCGCTGGTTTTCGCTTTCGTTTCGCGTTCTGAGAACCACTGACCGGAGACGCGCCCAGCGCTTTCATGCCCAGCCTGAAACTTACGAGGCCCGTCGATGAAACCACCCACCGAAGCCGATCTGATTGACCTGGAAAACACGGCCTTACGCCACTACCGCGAAATCGTGGGGGAACTGGGTAACAGCTCCTACACGATCCATGACCGGGTAGTCTCGACACTGGAGTACCTGATAGCGCGCGCCCGCTTTCACAATCAGCGGCAACCCTCGCGCAATGGCAAATCTGAGCCCGTTTCCAGCCTTCAACCCAAACAAAAATCCGAACCTAAGAACCGCTAATGCCCATTCTTCTATACAACTTGGAACTGACTGAAGAGGAATTGACCTGTGTATGGGTAGCCCTCAGCGTGCTCGATCTGCATAAGCCACCGAAGCCAGTATCACCGAGTCAAGCGCGGGTTGACGCTGGATTAGTATCAGCTCTGGCTAAGGTGGATAAGTTAATGCAGAGTCCAAAGCAATGAAAGCCTATTCAGTAGCTATTAGCGCCTCACCACGCAGCCGGAAGCCAGTCCAGCACCCGAAGTACCTGAAGTTCGTCCGGGGCTTACCTTGCGCGGTTTCCGGGCGAACCTATGGGGTAGAATCAGCCCATACCGGATCGCACGGGCTTAGTCAGAAAGCTAGCGACCTCGACGCCATCCCGCTCCATCGGGAATTCCACACCAGGGGGAAGTATTCGTATCATGCGCTGGGAAGAATCAGGTTTGAGGAATACCACGGCGTTTCCGTCGCTCGAATCATCGCCGAAACCCAACTGCGGGCCGAAGCATGCGGAATATTCTGCCGTGAAACCACTTACCGCGCATTACCAACTGTAAAGTGAGTAGACAGGTGAACCGAGGTTTACCACACCTACTATAAGATTTTTGGATAAACCTCCGTTTACCTCTCCATTCCAATCCAGAGATACCCGAGCCCTGCGAGAGTCCCAGTTCCAAAACGAGTCCACTTTCTATACACAACTAGGCCAGTGGAGTTCCTGTCTGGAAAACTCTATCTATATTGTCTTTAAGTCTTAACCGGAAAAGGGAAGTGTAGGCGAAAAAAAGATGTTGAAGAAAGGCACCGTTTGAAATATGCTGGGTAGGTCTTGAAAGCGAAAACGGCCCAAAGCGGTTTAACTTTTCCGAGTTCCGCCCGAGCCGTCAACGTCGATGCCAGAATATCATAACCAATCAGCGAACACAAGAAGAAACTGGGGGTTTCCCCAGTGAGTACTCAACAATCATCCCTCCAGTTGGTTCATCGAAAACCAAAACTGCAACTAGCTTTTTTTTCAGCCCGCGAAGCCGCCACCCGTGGATATAGAATTTTATGGCTCAGCGTGAATGGTCAAGAGGTGGAGATTTCCTGGGTGGGCTCCTTCCCCGCCAGCGCTGAAAATCCTATATGCGTCGGTGAAGTTGTCAGATTCCTACGGAGGGAGACTGTACCGTGAGCACGACGCCAATCTCACCTCCTGATCCATTCCCGACAGGTATCAAAGGTAAGATGGTCCGAACGCGGGCAGCTGATTTAACCCTGTTTGGTCCAGGCCAGATGACGCAATGCGAAATCGGATGCCTGAGTCTGATATTGATTGAATCTTTCGGCTATCAAAAAACGTACACGCGAAACACTCTAACACTGGCAACTTTCGCAGAGCATTGCCGACAGGAAGAGCGCACCTGCCAGAAGACATTAGCACGCCTGGAACTCGAAGACCATCTCATTAACCGGACAAAAACCGGCCGCGGATACGAGTACAGCCTAGTTCGTAAGATAGATTACGACGGTCCAGAGGCTTTCGGAAATTGCCCGCAGTGCAAAAAAACCACCTCCTTCACACTGGACCGGGACATTCTAATTCCCCACAGCCTATTTCTCAACGTCCAGCGCGCCGTGGACCGCGGCACATTCCTGTGTGTGCTCCTGATCGCCCTGGAAACGATGCGCTGGAATCCAGGAAAGGACGGACGGGCCGGCGAAATCTGGATACACCCCGCCGAAATCAAGGTTGAGGAATTCTGCCGGCGCACCGGGCTCAACAAGAGCGAGGTGGAAGCGGATCTCAAAAAAGCGGAACTATGCGGCTTCATCGGATCCAGTGGCCGGCGCGGTTCGGTTCAAACCTACTGGGCGATTCCGAACACCTGGCCCCAGGCTGGAGTCAAGCCGAAGAAGATCGGCGGCAACCCAAAACCAGGGCGCAAGGAAAGCGAACAAGAAATCCATTCAGTTCCACAACAAACTGAAAACAAGCGTAAGGCTAGTCCAGTGGAGTTCTGGTGTAAACCTTGTGGCACTTGTCACGAATGCCGGTACTTTGGACCCGTGGAGATAGTCCCTACACCTGTAAATCCTGTGAAAAAGCCGTTAGGACGAGCGCGCGACGGTCCACTCCCCGATTTACGGGCTCCTGGTAAGCCGTGGCAAGCACCTTGGAAAACAAAAGAAGCGTAGATTTAGGAGAGGAGTGCGCAGTTGAACGAGATAGCCCTACCCTGCGACCTGCCAGCGGAGCGCCTGGTTTTAGGATCGATTATCCTGGAACATCAGAAGCACGCCGAAGTATTTCAACTTCTCACGGCGGACGATTTCACGCTCGAGAAACATCGACGCATCTATGCCGCGTTACAGGCGATGGACACGGCCGGGCTGGAGATCGATCGAATCACAATTGCCAGTTATCTGAACGACCGCCAGCAGCTCGCCTCGGTGGATGGGGTAGGCTACCTTACCTCACTTGATGTCGGGTTGCCGGAGATGCCCAGCGTGGAATCGTACGTAGACATCATCCGCGAGAAAGCGGCCCTCCGTAAAATAATTTTCGCGTCACAAAATCTCATCGACCGCTGCGTAGCGAAGCAAGGCGACTCAAAGGAACTGATCGCGCTGGCTGAAGATGCGCTCACAAAGATCGGCTACAAGCCGGAGCAGACCGCCGAGATGCTGGGATTGGAACAGGTGATCGAACAGTCTGGAGGACTTGACCGTTTCTTGAATCCCCACCAAACCGCGACCTTCGTCAAAACCCCCTGGGTGAAACTGACCGATATGACCGGGGGGTACAGGCGCAAGGAACTATTTTTGCTCGCCGGCAATCCATCGATGGGTAAGAGTGCGGCCGCGGTTCAGGTTGCCATGGCTGTAGCTCAAGCCGGATTGGGTGTTCTGATTTTTTCGCTAGAGATGTCGCGGGCCTCATTGTTCACGCGGATGATGTGCACCCTTTCCCGAGTCGATGGCGCGAAACTCCGGGCCGGATATCTAAACAGTGATGAACGCACGCGGATACAGAAAGCCATCCAGCAAATCTTGAGTTGGCCGCTCTGGATCGCCGAATATGGAATCTCGACCGTGAGCGCGATCCGTGCCGCGGTTCGGCGGAAGAAAACCAAGCAGCAGGATGTTTTCATGGTGGTAATCGACTACCTTCAACTTTTGCAATCGATAGGAAAGCACGCCAACCGGAACGCGGAAGTCTCCGAGATCACCCGGCAATTGAAACTCCTGGCCGCTGACGAGGATGTGAATGTACACCTCTTGTCACAGTTAAACCGGGACAATCTGAAAGAGCGCCGCGCGCCAGCGCTTCATGACCTGAGAGACTCTGGGAGTATTGAGCAGGACGCCGACGCAGTAGCCTTCGTGTGGCGCCCAGAGATGCTCCATCGGGAACGTGAGGACCTGCACGGCATGGCGGAATTACTGCTCTGGAAACAGCGTAACGGACCAACCGGCAAAATCGAGCTAACCTGGCTGGGCCACATTACAGCCTTTGAAAATCGCGCGGAGGATTTAGAATGACGAACAATATCAAGCCGGAATGCGAGCGGTTCATCCGAGAATTGGAAGCCGATGAGGCGCTGGAGACCGCGAAGCTAAACATCAAAGCAGCCTGCGACAAACTAGCGCCACTGCCATACGATGAGTTGGGAATAGAATTATTGAAGGCGCTGGACACACTCGACCGAGCGCGGAAACTCCTAGGCCAGAAGATGCTGCCAGAGGACATTCCCGCATGAGCGTACCCTGTGTCCGAATCGAGTTAACGTATGCGGACGGCTCCTATCAAGTAGCCGAGGGGGACGCAGCTGAAGTTATCCGAAGATGGCTAGACTTCTGCCAAGACAAAGCAGCGCAGCAATTACATTACGGAGGACCACAACTTGAATTTCATCAGGCAGCATGTTCAGAGGAGAACGCGAATGGCTGAAGACCTCGCCCGCTGCGACCGCGAGATACAGCGCATCTGCGAAGAGGCGTACGCCGGCAATCTCGACATCCACGGGATACTCCAAGGATTATACGACTGGCGCACTGAAAAGAAATTGATCCTCAGTGGGCGGACCTCACTTTTGAACGGTGACGCGATTCTGAATTCAAACACGGAGAAAAAGTAAATGGAAACGGATAGTTTGGCCTCATCTGTACTGCCCACCTTGGAAAATCAGACTCAAGATGGTTTGGGCTCGACGGTACCGCCCGATTCAGAATCGGCATTGCGCGGGGGAATTCAGATCGACGGCTCGACGGCCCGTATTTGTTTCGACACCTTCGACCTCGCCCACTACGACCTATTCCTGAACTGCAAAAGGCTTCCAGAATTCCAAACCACCTACGACTGGGAGAGCGATTCCTACACCATCAGCACGCCGGCGCGGTTTCTTCCAATGCTCGGCATCCCGGCCCCGGCGACACCAGCAGAGAAACTCCAGATCGCCGCGTACCTGTTCGACTATGAGCAATTCATCGTCAAGCAGGCACTGAAAGCGCAGCGGTATGCGATTTACGCCGATTGCGGCTTAGGTAAGACGGCCATGTTCCTGGAATGGGCGCGGCATGTCCTGGCAGCGATCGGTCGCAAGGTGCTGATCTTTTCGCCGTTGCAGATCATTGAGCAAACCTGCGATGAGTCCACGAAATTCTACGGCGATGCCCTGCTAGTCAAGAAACTGGAGACCCGTAAGGAACTGGAAGAATGGCTCGAAGCGCCCGGCTGCGAACTGGCAATCACGAACTACGACAAGATGATTCCCGGCTTGCTACCGCAACTCCGGTTGCTGGGCGGCCTGATCTGCGATGAATCCTCAATCCTGAAATCAGGCGGCGGCGTCATCAAGTGGAACCTGATCAAATCCGCCAAGGGGATCGAATATAAACTCTCCTGCACAGCGACCCCGGCGCCCAACGAGGTAATGGAGTACGCGAGCCAGGCGGCGTTTATCGAGAAACTCAGAACCGAGAGTGATATCCTGTGGACCTTCTTTTCCAGGGACAAGAAAGGGGAATGGCGCATCAAGCCTCACGCGCGCGAAGGGTTCTACCGCTTTCTGGCTTCATGGTCGATCTATCTCCGCAATCCGAAAATGTACGGATGGTCCGATAATCTCGCGTCGATTCCACCCCCAGTTTTCCATGAATACGACATCGACCCGACGCCGGAACAGATCGACGAACAGAACCGCATCTATTTCGAGGCCGGCGCAGGCCTGCTCGGAACGCAGAATATCGGCGTGGTTCAGCGGACCAAGTTGAGCCAAATCGCCAAGGGATTCATTTACGAAAAGACAGGCAAGAAAACCACGGTCAGGCTCATCCCCTCGCTGAAGCCGGCGAGAGTTGCCGATGTCGCCATTGCGGAAATGAAAGCCGGCCGCCAGGTGCTCATCTGGACCGTATTCGACGAGGAAGGGCAACTGATCGCGGAAGAATTGGCCGCGCGGGGAATCGGCTCATGTTTGCTGGACGGCAAAGTCAAACAGAAGGACCGAATCTCACTGATCGAGAAATTCCGCAAGGGGCAACTCGATATCCTGATTAGTAAGGCGTCACTGCTCGGCTTCGGAATGAACTTCCAGTGCTGTACGTCGATGATCTTCTCCGGCTGGGACGATTCCTATGAGCGCTTCTATCAAGCCGTGCGCCGGGCCCTGCGCTACGGGCAAACCAACACCGTCCATATCCACCTTCCGATCATTCGGCACCTCGAAGGTCTAGTGATGGAGAACGTGCTCCGAAAGAAAAACAGCTTCGAGCAAGACGCCGACGAACAGGAAAAGTATTATCTGGAAGCCCTGAAAGGACTGATAGCCGCATGAGCGCTCAAATCTGGAACTGCGATGGAATCCCCGGCATGACGAAGTACCTCATGCCGGATTCGTGTGACCTGTGCGTTACCAGCATCCCGTTCGGTGCGCTCTTCATGTATTCGGGCAAGCCGGAGGACGTCGGCAACAACCAGGATGGAACCGACATGAAGGCCGGAGGCTTCGGGCTGCACATGCGCTTTTTCGTGCACCAACTCTACCGCGTGATGAAGCCGGGCTGCAACGTATGTATCCACATCCAGCAGTTGCTCCGCTATCAGAACCAGCACGGCTACATGGGACGGCGAGACTTCCGCGGCGCTGTGATCGATCTATGCTGCGCGGGCGGATTTGAATACCGGGGCGAGTTCGTCATCCCGAAGAATCCGCAAATCATCGCCAAGCGCCTGTCGCTTCATTCGCTGCAATTTATGACGGGCCACTCCCGGAACGCGCGCGACCTTTCGCCGGCCGTTAACGATTACGTACTCCAGTTTCAGAAGCCAGGGGAATCGACGCCAGTGCTCTGCTTGAAGCACGCGACCAAGAATCCGCACGGCTGGGTCACCCAAGAAGAATGGATCCGGGATGCCCACGGCGTGTGGACCGACATCCGCGAGACCGATGTGTTGGAAGGCTGGAAATCCGCACGCGAAAGCGACGAAGAAAAGCACGTCTGCCCGCTGCAGCTCGAAGTCATCCGGCGATGCATCAAACTCTGGACCAATCCCGGCGAGCTGGTTTTAGATCCGTATATGGGAATCGGTTCGACCGCGTACGTAGCCATCGAGGAAGGAAGGGAAGCCATCGGCTTCGAGTTGAAAGAATCGTACTGCGACCAGGCGTTGCGGAATGTCAAGAAGGCAGAGCGGCTAGTCAGCGACAAAGAGAAAGCGCCGCCGTTGCTGGAATTGATGCAAGCTAACCCAACCTAAATCCTCGACTCGGTACCCTCTGAAGTGGAATAGGGTATTGACAGACGCAGAGAGTAGGGTTAGAGTAGTCCTACGGCATCTATTGTAGTGTCGGACGACATAAGACAATCAGTGTTTGGGCTCATCTGTACGCCACGGCCCGTATTCGGCATTGCGCGGTGGAATTATGGCGGTCATACATGCGAAGCAACTTGCGGACGGTCGGTGGGAGTGCCAAGGATGCTTGTGTAAGTTCACCCGGCATAAACGGGATAAGGACCATCCAGACGGTTGGACCGTGCCGCCGAAGTTCCACGACGACGCCTGCAAGAAATCGTTTCACCACGGCGGGCTCTCACTGAAAAAGATCATGGGCCTTATGCGCCAGGTCGCACGCGAAGAAATCAAGGCGGCGGAAGAGGCGCGCGCATGAAGACGACTCACGGTATCGCACTGGACATACTTTCAAACGCGGCAGCTAAAACTTTTGACGCGGCGAAGCGCAAAGCGTACGACCAGGGCTTATCAGACTTTGAAAACTCCACAAGGGATCATCCCCCTTATGGATTCTCAGATTTACAACAAGCATGGAGATTAGGATGGTTAGCAGGTAAGCAGAAGGCCGAGGGTTTGAATGGAGGCAGTCTGCAAGGTCTCGGAAGCGTGGTCCGCTCGTCCGTTGTGGAGAACGGGAAATAAAGTCACATTTGAATGGAGGTAGTGATGTTCTGTACGGTCTGCAACAACCATATTGCGAGATGCAACTGCCCAGACATGGATGAGCGATTAGCCGCTGTGAAAACATCCGGCACCCGCGTGCAATTAAGATGGTGTCCTATCTGTGATCGCCACGAGGATCGATGCATCTGTGTTCCCAAATCGAGACACGAGGTTACTCCGGTGTATCCCGCATTGGCGCGCCGTCCCAAACACGCGCCGAAGCAATTTCGCGGGAAAGTGATATTAAAGTGATCATGAAAGTGATCCGAGGGCCGCGAACTATCCGCAATCCAAAACGTGGACCACGCTGTCACATCCTGCCTGAAGGATTCGGCAAGCGTGCGGCCATCTGTGGAGCTAATCCGGCTGTGATGATTCATGGTGGTCCGTGGGCTGGGAATGTCTGCCGTTCCTGTCTGAGAATTGCAAAGAGACGCTGGCCAGAGTGGCTCTCTGAATCAGGGGAAGTGAGCCGCCATGTCTGGCTACCGTAAAGTGACTATTACTATGCCGCCATCCATGTACGACGAACTCATACAGGAAGCGGCTCGCCGCAAGGTAGCTGGCATGAAAGCGTGTTCGCTCTCGGCGATTGTTACGGAATACGCGAGACACTATTTTGCGAGTCTCAGCACGCGGACCTCCCACCACAACCCGCAGAACTGCCTCCATTCAAACCAACAAAAAGGCTAATGTGTGACCCCCACCCGTCTTCGAGAAATAGCCGATCAATTAGTTAAAAACTGTTCAGCCTACCAAGAGAAGATCATGCAATCAGGATCGTATACGCCTTGCAAAACCTGCGCGCAGATGGCGGAAGAGTTACGGAAGTATGCGGAGAAGATGCCGGGGCCGCGTCTGGTCGATGCGGTCAGTCGGACTCAATTACCGCCAGCACCGAATCCTCGCGGATGATGATGGTTTCCTGCTGAGACTGTAAATCTACTTCCGCTTCTCTTGCCCTGTAGGAGCGTACGGCCGGGTGGAAGACGATGCGGTCTCCAGGTTTCACGTCGAGGGATAGACGCTCGGGGATGAAACGATCCGCGCACCTGGCGCAACGCAACAATCGGCCCCTCCTCCCCGGCCCGACTGCGATCACATCCGCGAAGATGGCTTTCGGCTTGGCTGAATCCGGGATGACGATTCCCTTCTCTTCTGAGGGAGAGGGTAATACTTTAATGAGTAGCTGATCGTTGATAGGTGAGAAGTTTTCAAACACGAGAAAATCCTTTTGGCGTTGGGCTCAAGGGTCGCCACGGGTCCATCAATCGGCATTGCGCGGGGGAAGTCACTGGATTCCGCAAGCGTGCAGGCCTTTGAAGACTCCCCAGGCCTTGATTCTGCCGCATGGGTGAATCGGGTTGCCGATCAGATGAAGCCCGAACCAGAGGCCAGCTTCGATTATTAGCGGGATATCGAGCCTGTAGAATCCCGCATCCGGCAGTTCCGCGAAATCCTCTTTTCGCTCTGGCTCGGCAACTGAAAACACCTGCGAGAGTGGCGCTTCCCAGTGGCGCTTACGGCCCAAGCTCAGATTCAATTCGTAGCGGTCAATGAACGCGGAGCGTAACGCCGGAATCGTGGATGGTGAAAAGACGAAACCAATTTTCTGAATGCAATACATCTCCGGTTCTGGCAAACAGCCGGGCCTCAGCATGTTGGTTTCAGCCAGCGTCACTCCATCGGGGAACATCGGCGAACCATTCCCAGCCGAGTCCTGGAATAAAACGTAGTCGCCGCGCATCTCATTGCGCTCGATGCGCACTTGACTCCAGAGCGGTTCGTCCCGCACATCCATAGCCATAGTCCGCTCGCGGTCGAAGTACGGTTCGAACGCGCGTCCAGGAAGCGGTGGCGGCGCTGAAGTCTCAGCCCGAATCACTTCCACGGTCGGCTCTGCGCCCGCGACTGTTGGGGCAGCCGCGATTGCCGCCGTCGATATACCAAACAATTTCAAAAACCCGCGTCTGTCTTGTTTCACTCCGGCGCTCCTGGTAGAAAATTACATCTTGTACACCCATCCCAAGGGTTTCTTGTAATCGAGTAGTCGTGACAATTATCGCAGAACCAGGCCCATCCGCGGTTTCCTCGAGAAATCACACGGCCGGCGCGATCGGTTGCATTATCGAACCGCGTGAACCTTCGACCGCGGCGGGTGTACTGGCCGTAGTCCCTGCCCCACTTGAGCCATCGACGGCGGAGTTTCCTGGGCCACAGGCTTGGATCGACTTGCGGACCGAGCTGGTTCCAATCGCTTTGAATGGCGTCCAGGAGTTGGAACCAAAGACGTTTCAGCTTCATCAGACCTTCCGGTTATTGGGCGGCATGGTGCCTGCCAGGAGAATCCCGCTTTTCTGTTGCGCAGCGGCTTGCTTGGCTACCTGGAGGTTGAAGGATATTTCTTTGATGTCGATATCCAAGGTGGCGATTTGGGCTGTCCAGAGGTTGAATAGCGCGTCTTTCAACCCATTGCGATCAGGATCAGCCCCAACGAAAGACTCTACGGACTCGAAGGACACATGCCGATTGACGGCTAAGGATGCGATACCATCGGCGATCATGCCGGAATGACCGCGTAAGCTCATCAATGAGCCCCGCTCCAACACTTTCGCATCCAGTCGCGACTGGAAGGATTGAATCATCTGGTCTAACTGCTGGGGGGTTGGTTGTGGCATCATAAAAGCTTTTTGTTTTTGGCTTTCTGCTTCGGAGAGGATTTGGCTTTGTCTGCGCGCGGTGGATGTCGCTTTACGAATTCCGCATCGATGCGCGTAACCCCAAAGGATTCATCGTAACGCTTCTCGGCGGCGCTCGCATCCAATACGGCTTCTGCAACCTCGGTGTTGATGATGTCGCGCAAATAATCGAAGGCTGTCAGATTATCTGAAGACTTCGCAAGCGCTAGAGCGGCTCCAGTACATAGAATACTGGCCCGCATTTCGTGGATATCGCGCGCGGCTTGTAATTTCTCCTGCTTCGCCGTCAGTTTGACATTCCGGCGTCGGTAGACTCGGCGCAGTCTCACAATTCCTCCGCGCTTTCGACAGCCGGAAACCTTGGCGGATTCTTGAACGGCGGTTTATCCCTCTCCTGCCGCTTATTCAACTCATCTGAAGTTGCGGCATTGGCGCCGGTGATCTGGTTGAACCGTTCAATAACGGCCCTGTCGGATAGCAGCCCCTTCTGTTCTCGTTGTTTTCGTTTCATTCCACCGGCCCTAACTTTCCTACAACGGGCTCTACGTCGATCACTTCTCCGTCTGGTTCGTCATCGTCGTAGGCGAATTCTGTCGGATCGATCCGGCATGGAACCTCTACAAGCACTGGCCACTTGGAAAGATCGTACACCTTGCCCGTAGTCAACTCCTCTTCTTTCCCCTGCAAGAAGGCTCCGTACACTTTCCCTTGGTAGTCTATGGTTGAGACATCCATAAAGGGTCTTGGTTCATCGAATTCTCCTGAGGGGTTTACTACCCGGAAGGCGTCATCATCTATTTCTAGTAGGAACATTGGCGTTAAACCTCGGTCGTGCTGTCGGCTGGGTTTGAAGTGGACGGGAGCGCGGCGGACGGCTGCTGGTTTTTGGTAGCTGCGAAACAATCCGGGCAAAGAAAATCACCTTCTGAATCACGGCCCCATCCAGCCTCCATGATTGCGCGATTCAACACCTTGGGTGAAGAGGCAACTTGGTCTGATCCCTTCGCGCAGATCGTACAAAGGGCAGAAAGCTGATGAGATCCGTCCCATGGGCTACCCTGTTCTGGCTCCGGTTCCTCGATCGCTTTTTGGATATAGGCGACTTCTCTTTCTGCCTCTTCCAGCCATCGCTGAATCTGCGGCATCTGTGTGAGTCGCATCATCTCACCGAACTTATCGGGCATGTCCTCGCACATGTTTTGCAGAGCTTCAAGTTGGGCGTGCATCAGGTCCAGTTTCTCCTGGGCCTTATTCAGATCCTCGATAGTGGGGCGGGGCGGCTTCGGGCGCGGCTGCTTGGCCGATTGAATACCAGCCTGGATACCTTGCGATAAGAAAGCGTGTAGCGCGTGGCAGAGGTTATCTATGGCCTCTTGGCGGTCCTGCATGCTCTTGATGTAATCGCCTACATTTTGAAAGATGACTGCGGGGGGTGAGCTCATTGCAGTGGCGCTCCTTCCGGTCCGAAAGATGACTGCGGGGGGTGAGCTCATTGCAGTGGCGCTCCTTCCGGTCCTGGATTATCCTGCTCTTGCTCGGCCATGATCTCGTCATAGTTAAAGAACTGGTCCAGGAACGTATCGAACCGGGATTGGATCGGACCTACGGCGCTGGAAAGCTGCGGGTGATGCTGAACCAGATTCAGAATGTTCATTTTCGCCCGCGCGAGGTTGAACTGCTTTACCAGCGTTCCATGCTCTCCGGTCACCTGTTCCATCCCTAGCTCGCGGATGGCGTCATAGTCCGCGCGTTCATGCGGCGCATTCTCGATCACCCAGGCGGCGAACTGGAAGCCGGGATCTTCGATATCTTTCTTGAGAAAGCTGAGCATCTTCGGCGCGGCCATGCTCAACATCTGCATATAGAAGGTGAACTGCTGCTGCTGGGCTACTTGTTCGGGCGTGAGGGTAGGGGGCATAGGCTGATCTGCGGGAACCGCAGCGGGTTGACCATTTGCGGCTGGAGTTGCGGCCGGCGTCGGCTCAGGAGTCTTACCGCCTTTGGCTATGGCGATCACTGCTTGATTATGACTCCATTGCTGGAAGGTTTGGAAGCCTAAAGTGAACAAATTCCCGATGATCGGGGCCACTGCGGGTATCGCTTCGATGATTTTCTCCGCCATTCCAACCTTGACCGGCTCCTCTTCGCCGGGACCTCCGCGGGCGATACGCTTCGCGACTCCCTGGAAGGCTTCGACCTCCTGGAATTGCTCGAGCAGGGTTTTCTGAGCAGGAGGGGCGACGGGCGCGACATTGGCCCGGTTGCGCAGATCGGCCAAAATCTCGTTCTGCAGCTTGTCGGCGCGGTCCCGTTCGATCTTCGCATTATCGGCCGCGGCCTGCCGGTCGGCGCGATCTTGTTCCCGCTGGGTTTTCTCGCGTTCCATCTGTAAAGCAAGATAGGCGGATAGGGAGTTGTCCGGCTCGGGCTTGATGGCTTTGACGATATCGACCAGGGCGCTCACCGTGCCAACGATGCCGTTATCCTCCTTCTTACCCTCTACCGGAGTTGGAGTGTTGAGTTTTGCTTCCAACTCTTCAATACGGGCTTTTGCTTCACGCGCTTCCCGTTCGGCCTTTTCGAGTTGCTGTTGCTGAAGCCGGTCCAGGCGGGCGCGGTCTTCCTTGCCCATATCCAGAAGATTATCAACTACCGCGCTTTGTGCCATGTCGCTATCCTGTTTATGCTGTTCGCCTTCCGGGGGTAAGAGGTTTCTTGATCGCGCCCAGGTGATAAAACTGGCGTTCGCCGGATCGGTCAAATCGAGTTGCTTATAATCGAGAGTGGGCGGCTGGTCGTTCCAATTGCGATTACCCTTAAGCTCCGAATAAACCACGGTCGCGGCGTTCGGGTCGGCATTCAAGCGGATACGGGAATCGTTCAATCGAAACGAGTAATCCCCTGCCCCTAGTTGCTGATAAATCAGTTGCTCTGTGATCGGCCCGTCCTCCAGATGGATTTTGAGGCAGTTGGGCCTCTCGACATGCTTCCTGCCATCGTCATCGACGCGGGTAACCGGCTTCATGACGGGATGCCAGCGCTGCACATAGACCACGGCGTGTACACCCTGAATGGTAGGGATGGCGTTCCGATAATTGGCGAAGATGGGGAAGGGGACCTTCTTTGCATTGCCGGGGACTGGGGGGAATGGCGCGCGCTTCAGCCGGTCTTCCTCTTGTGTACGGTCCCAGGAGAAAGGCTGTTTGGCGGGAGTTTCGGGCGCTGGGGCGGGTTCCTGCGGTTTTATTGGGGGAGTTGATTCGGATTCGGCGCGGGCAGGCTCTATAGGTCGATCCCCTGGCGTTTTCGATACGCGCTTTGGCCTGCCTTGGGCGCGTTTCGGCGGCGGGGAAAGCTCAGTGTCAACCGGAATGACGGCCTCCAGCGTGACTGAAATAGGACAGCATGTACCCTACTCGATACGAGAGTCCTATATATACTAAAACATCTACTTGATTGTCAAGGTGTTACGGTCCAAGCTTGGGCCTGATGTCAACCGATACGATGTGATTCTCCCCGGCAACCCCGGTCAGGCTCCCGTGCTTGACCGGGCGGAATTCATGACAGGCGCAGCCTACCATCCCGCGTTTGGTGAAGTAGTGAACTGGCACGCGATCCCCTTGTCTGCCGATCCAGACACCCAGGTAGCGCAGACCATCGACATGATGCGGCGGTACGTGCAAGCCGATTCGGGCTCGGCTCCGATCCAGCAGGAGGCTCAATATGTAGCCGCCAATGGTTCAGGCGATCCGTGCTCGGATGCGTTCTGGCACGTGAAGAATAAGGTAGGCTTCCAGCGGGACGAGGTTTCCTCGGCGCCGTGGGCTGGGAATTTCAGCGGAGAGATTGTGGAGTGGCTGGTACGGCCCCAGGATCTTGCCCAGATGAATCGGCCCCTGGAAGACTGCGACGGCTTTGCTCAGTACACGCCTTCCTTGCTACGAGCTCTTGGCATTCCGTGTTCCTTTGTAACCGTGGCCGTCGACCCTCGAGACCCGAATCGTTACTCTCATGTGTACGCGGCTTGCTATCCGCCTTCCGGAAGAATCGCTCTGGATGTTTCACACGGTCCTTATCCAGGGTGGGAAGCTCCGAATCCGTATGGAAAGAAACGAGAGTGGCCCATTGATGGGTTCGATTGGTCTGGTTTGGTTTTGGTGGGATTAGGGATTCTTGCCTGGCTGGTGTTGCGATGAAGCGTTTACTTTGGCTACTGTTTTGGAAACCGCTTCTGAATCGCGGGAGCGCGGCGGCCGGCGCGACTGTTCAGGTGGGTCGCAGACCAATTCAGATTCAAACGATACCTCAGGCAGCCACATTTACGATGACGGGCTGCGTGATGCCACCCATTCACATTGCGCCATCAGGCACAATCACAACCACGGCGGGCTCGATTACCGGAAACCTTCAAAGGCAGCACGACGGCGGTTTATCCACAGAAAAGGAAACATTGTGGACATAGCTACTCCCTTCCCCGGACGTCCTCCTATGCCTTTCCTCGGTCCTCGCGGAAGCGCAGTTGGATCAGTGGGACTTGGAGATGCTGCCAGTGACGCGGCTGCGGCTCAAGTGGCAACCGCGGCATTACTCGCGGCCCAGCAGGCTTATCAGACGACGCTTCTCAGCGGGCAACTCCAGCAGAGCTACAATCCCTACGCGAATACAGCAACCGGATACCTGGCGGTTCAACCGGGCGTAGTCAGCGGGGGAATGTCGGGCGGCACGGTTCTATTGATTGCTCTGGCTATAGGAGCATTCTGGATGGCGAAAAACCGATGAGTAAACGAAAGAAGCGGCGCGCGAATCCGAACCGGGTCTATGACGGCCAAGGCAAGTTTTTCGTCAAGGCCAGCTCGCGCGGGGCGGCGAAGACCATCGCCCGCGTCATCGGGGGCACGGTGGGCAAGCCCAAGTCGAACCCGAAGAAGAAAGGGGCGCTGATCTTCCGAACCAAGACAGCGGCCAAGAAGTATGCCAAGAATCACGGGCTGACACGCTTCTCATTAAAGAAGGTTGCACGGGCGAAACGATGACGCAATCGCAAATCCAACGCGCCTTCTATTCTCAAACCTACTGGCATCCAGGCCTTGGAGACTTGGGATACTACCGCGGCTTGGGTGATGTGCGGCCGATCACTTCCGCCATCGGGTCTGGACTTCTCAGCGCGGGCGGCGTGATCGCCATGATACCGGGCGGGCAGCTCCCCGGCGCGATTGTCGCGGCCGTGGGGGCACTGACAAGTCTCATCGGCAGCTTGTTCGCGCCGAATATAACCAACATCGAAGCGACTCACATTGTCGATCAGATCGAGACGCAACTGAATCAACTGGAGGCGAGTTGGCAATCCCTTCCCGCCTCACAGAAGACGCAAACCAACCAGGCGGCCTATCTTGAACTGATCGACGCAGCGCTTAACAAGGTTCAGCAGGGATGCTCGAATCCGGCGCTTGGAACATCCGGCCAACGGTGTATCAGTGAACGGCTGGTGCAAGGGGGTACGGCGCCATGGTGTCCGAATCCAGGGCACACGGGATGCGATTGGATCACAGCGTATAGAGTACCGATTGCGACCGACCCGAACGTGATTCCAGACGCCGGTCCCAGTTCATCGGGCAGCAGTATTGATCTCTCTTCGGCGTCGACCTCGACAGTGGCCGGGCTTCCCGTGCCTTTACTGCTTGGTGTCGGCCTGGTGATCGCGGCGGTGATCCTGTGAACCTCGACCTCCGGCCCGTCCGTCAAGCTCCATTTCCCTTATTCCCGTTCCGCGGCATGGGCTTAACGCCTGGCTACACTCCCGCACAGCAAGCCATGGCGGATGCTTACAAAGCGCAATTCGGCGGCGGAGGTGGAGCAGCCTACGTTGCCCCGGCTGCAGTTGCAAATCCATCGTGCTTGCAAGACGCAGGGCCAGGGGGGACGGCATTCTCGGATACCTGCCAAGCGCTACTCCACCAGGCGCAGCAAACGCGGATGCAACTGGCGAACAACGCGAATTTCCAGGTGGACTATACCAACTGCGTCAACCAGGGAATCGCTCCAGCCGATTGCGCCTCTCGCACCTATGGACTGACGCCCGCGGGCGGTTACACGTCCGACGCCGGCGCTGGACCGGGCGGATCGCAATTGATTCTCGACGCCAATGGGAATCCGGTTTCCGGCGTGCCAGTTTATACCGGGCCGCCATTGCCGGGAGGGGGTTCGAATCCTCCGGCCCAGGCGGCGCCATTATCGTTCACCTTTACGAATCTGACCTCCGGCAATAATGGCGTCTTCCAAGTCGGGGACAAGTGGCAAGTGAAAATCTCAGGTGCTTCGCCGAATGCTCCAGTTACCGTGACAGGCGGGCAGAATGGAGCGAACGCGGTAGGGAACACCGGATCGACAGACGCCCAAGGAAACTTCAGCTACAACGGGCAAATTACTTCCGATCAGATTGGAAGCTGGCAGGAAGTCTGGAAAGTGGGTCCGACGCAGGTTGCTTCCTTCGGGTTCACGGTTGCGGCCCCGGGCGGGTCGACTTCGACTCCAGCGACGGGGAGTTCGACGGCTTCCAGTTTCTTCACTGGGACTGTGAGTCTCGGAGGAACTTCTGTTCCCATGTGGGCAATCTTAGCGGCTGTAGGAGTAGGGATATTTTTAATGGTGAAGCGATGAACCTATTGTTTGGGTGGTCCTGTCGGTTGCGGTTCCGTGCTTGCCGTTGCGCGGGACAATTCGATTCGGCAGTCTCGCGGCAGTTGAAAATTACAAAGAGCCACCACAATATACTGTGCTACTTCGGGGCAGTCTCCGAAACGGTTTCCGAAAAGAAACACCGCATGCCGATTAAGCATGGACTTTATTGTTTTGGAGAGGCGCTTTTCAGCAGGCTGCATAGGATCGCGCTCGCAACAGCAATCATAGCGCAGACAGCACGGATTCAATCCAAAGGAAATTTATGCTGGGTGTAATCGAGTACTGCACAGAAGAAGGCGGCTCCGGCTTCATCACCAATGCTACAGCCCCTTCTCAATCCACCTTCGACATCACCCAGCTCTCCCCAGTATTCGATCAGGAGATGGGATGGCTGCGAAACGACAATCATCCTACAGGCTTCACCTACTACCCGGATTTTGAAGTTCCCCCAGCCTTGCAACCAAGCATGCTCAGCCCAGCGGATCTCTCTCCGACCATCGGCGTGGCTCAGGTTCAAGGCTGCGGGATGGGAGCGGTATCACCGGCGGATTTCATGGCGCATTACGGCCGGCCCGAACCGGACGAGGATACGTGCTTACAGATCGCGTGCGGCGCCGTTCCGCAATCGAAAGCAGGGGCGCAACTCATCGCCGATTGCGCCAATGCGGGGTACACGGGAGTGAGTTCCTGCCTCGATCCAAGATGTGCACCGTGGGCGGATCAGATTCCCGGATGCCGGCAGCCCGCTCCCCAGTCAGGACCGCTGAAGCTGGTTCTCACCCGCGCCATGTTGATTGCTCCCATGCCCTCGATTACACAGACGGCCGCGGAGGCTTGCGGTCAACCCGATCCCTGCGGACCGGCGACTACCACACTTGGAAATTGTTTGCTTGGACTAGCGATAGCGGCGATTGCTGGAGCAATTTTATTTGGAGGCGGGAAGTAGTGCCCCAGCAGATGGACACCACGACCATTCTCCTGATCGGCGTCGGGGGATACCTCGCCTACGCCTACATAGAAAAGCTGTGGCCGTTCAATGTGACCGTGGCGGCAGCGGTGGTCGATCCGGCAGCAGCGGCGGCAGCGGCGAAAGCGGCAGCCGATAAAGCAGCGGTCTTAGCGGCAGCGGCTCAAAAGAATACAGGCGACGCGGCCGCCCAGGCGGCGGCGCAGAAAGCAGCAGCCGACGCAGCGGCGGCAAAAGCCGTGGCGGATCAAGCGGCAGCCGCAGCAGCGACGGCCGCAGCCGCAAAGGCAGCAGCGGATGCGGCAGCGGCAAAGATTTTGGGAGGAGGACCGCAAGGATGTCCAGCGGCCGGAACCGTCGCGGTACTGAACGGCATAAGCCAGCAAGCGGATGGGAAATGCGGATGGACAGTTGTGCAACCCGCTCCTCAGAACCAACCTCTCGTTTGCACTGGCGGCCTAGTGGACAATGGCGCGGGCGCTTGCGTACCCGCTCCACCAATTCAAACCACGTTGCAGAAAATGGCAGCGCTGGCCAGTGGCGCATTGTTCAGCACCGACGAATGGTGCTACTTTTACACGCAGATTTCCGGCAACGCCTGCCCCGTCGACCCAGGCAACATCGACCCAACCGGCTATAACGCCGTGGGCGCAAATTTGACGGATGGCACCATAGGGGATCGAACCACACCCATCACCATTGACCAGTGGTATCAGCTCATGCAAAACCAGGTGGCGGGCTTCAGCCTTTCAGGACTCGGCATGTTCGTTCCGGCATTTGTAGGAGGCGGGATCGGGAGCCCGTGGTTGCTATGAGCGCCATCATCAGCCTATCGAGCGGAGCGGCGAGAGCGGACTTGATCGTCCAGTACGGGCAAGGAACCGAGAATCCCAGCGTGCTGCTCATCAACCATGTCGGTGAGGCGCAAATCGACTTAGGCGATATCAACCGATTCAGCGACGAGGAGCCAGTAATTAAAGAGCGGATCGCCGCAGCGCTACCGAAAGCCAAAATTGTTACGACCGTCGAGACCAAACCATTATGAAGCCGGATTTTCTTTATCGCGCCATGATGCAAGCCTTCCGGTTTCGAGGATGGAGCACGTTTGCAAAACTTGCCGTTCTAGCGCTGAGTTTAGTCTTTTTGTTTGGGCTCATCTGTACGTTGCGGCTCTATGCTTGCCAGTGCGCGGCCAATGTGCCTAGGATCGCGCTCGCAACAGCAATCATAGCGCAGAGAGCACGGATTCAACCCCAAGGAGGCTTCTGATGGAACAAAAAGACCTCCTCAAATATGGACTGATCGCCATCGGCGCCTATCTGATCTACCAATACATCCAGTCCAAGGGTGGAATATCCGCTTTGTTCGGAGGAACCGCAACGGCGCCTCCGCTCCCGACGCAACCCGCGAGCACGCTTCCCTCGACGCAAGTACCGACCGGCATCACGATTCAGCCCCCAACCAATCCGCTCACGACGGAGCAAATGGTTCTTGCGGCAGCCAATAAAGACAACTTCACCATTGGGACGGCGGACCAATGGGGAGCGTATTACCAGGGAGTGAGAGGAATCGCGGCGCCCGATCCAGGAACCTATCTGACTCCCGCGAATCGCTTTGAACAGTTGACGTTTCAAGAATGGTGGAATCTGGCGAGCGGAGCGGGATTAGGCGCGTATCGGCCCATTCCAACGCATGAAGTGTACGGATGGTCCCTCCCCGCTTCAAGGTGGCTGATGTGAACGTCCAACTACGAGCTCCGCAATACGGGATGGGGAACGGTCTGGACCCCGCAGGCTTCACGGACATTGCTCCCCTTGCGGCTCCCAGTTCCGATCCAGGGGCGTCGCTCTATAGTCAGTTGATTGCTCAAGGCGTCCAACCGGCAGATGCGTATGGATACGATCCATCTGGGGCCATAGCGGCCGGCGTCGATCCGAGTACGCTCTTTACAATTACCTCCGGGGCCGTAACGCCTGGCGCTGTATTGACTCCGGCACAACTGGCGGCGCAGCAGACCTCGGCATCAGCCTGGCTCTTACAGAATGTTCCCGTGAGTGCGACAGGGGTATCACAAGCTTCCACCCTGGCATCGCTGGCATTGACGGCGGCGCAAATTGCATCCGGTTTGACGGCGGGAACGGTTCAAAGGACGACGGCTACCGCGTGTCCCAGTGGCTACAAATATTCCACGGGGCCATGCGTGCCGAGTCCCTCGATCATTCCAGGCGTGAGCAACACGATGCTGGGTGTTGCTGTGGTGGTCATTATTGGATTGGTGATGATGGGGAGCAAGCGATGAAGAATCAGAAGTTGACTGCCTCTCATCCCAGTCCCCAAGGGCGGCTCGATCAGCTCGCTCATGGAGTATTTCAAAAGCTTCTGGACGTACACGGCAACCCGATCATGAAATTAGGCTGCTCGGTTCTCGAGGAAGAAATACAGGCGTGCTTTGAAGAGAACTTGGGACCGCATACTCCCGTGGGAAAAGTCGGCACGCGAATTGTACGGGCGGTGGAGAGGTTGCAGAAATGAACGTAGCGCTGCGCGGAATGGGGGCAACCTATGTCGATACGGGCGGCAACATCACGCCTGCCAACTTCTTTCAAATATGCTGCCAAGGAAATTGGTTCGGTACGACGTTCGCCTCGCAGGCCTGCAAAGATTTCGGGGATGCCAATGCCGCGATGTTTGGACCTCCGGGCAGTTCGTATTGTTCAAAAGTGGCTCAGGACCTCGCGGCATTGGATCAAGCGGCGGGAAGTATCCCTATAGTCGCGCCTCCACCTCCGCCGATTGATGCGGCGGGATTTGCGAATGTTCCCGTGTTCGCCTGCCCAGCGTCGGTTTCTCCATGCCCGTGTGACGGACGGCCCGTTGTTACCGCTCAAGACGCAAACGATCTGTTGACCTGTCAGGCGCTCCAGCAGCAATCACTCCAGAACGCCGCAATCAGGGCGGGCATGAAACAGGCATCGAGCGATCTATGCGCCATTCAGGCGGCTAGCTGCGCAGCGGGAGTGTTTGGTTCATTCATGAGCCCGAGCACCGATTGCACCACTTGCGTGCTGGACTTCACCAAAGGCTCAACGCTGCTGCTTATCGCGGCAGTCGGTTTCTTCCTATTTATGGCGGTTAAACTCCGATGAGAACCGGCATGGAACCCTTCTTCAACTTCTGTAGCGCGGTGATTTACGCAGCGACCCAGATCCGCATCGAGTACCAAGCCTGGCAATCCTACCGGCGCACGCTATCGCCGCGCACTGGCAATTTTGACTCGTCGCCGACAGAGCAACGGCGGTTCATCACAGAGGCAACTTTATGAGCTTACAAGAATTCGTACCTGCCCAATTTCCCCTACCCTTCAATCCCCTGATTCATGGAGATCTAGGCATGGGAGACTTCGTACCGGCAGGCTTTCCGCTTCCCCAAATCCCAATCAGACAAGGGACCTCTCCGAACTCCCTGGTAGCAGCCCCACCCATCTACCAATCTCAAATCAACCCGGTCACAACACAGAAAGCGATTCAGAACGCGGCGCTCGCTGGAATTGATCGGCCATTCTGGTACGGGAACGATCAGTACACAGCCGCGGATCCCGGAAGGTTACGAGAGGACAATTCCGCCTGGAGACTCGACGAGGCGCTTATCGGCGTGCATGTGCGGGCTCCAAGCTTCGTTGGATTGGGCGGCTGCGGATGCGGCGGAGGATGCGGAGGATGCGGCGGGATGGGAACACTCACCAGCGACACGATCATTCCGCAAGCGAGTTTGCCCACCTTCCTACAAGGCGACGCCTACATCACAGGGTTCCCAACGGTCTACCTCGCCGGGGCCATCGTGTTGACTCTCGGAGTCATGATGATGGGCGGGAAAAGAGGAAGGAGACGCTAGATGCCCTGGATTATTCAAGTCATCGTAGCTTTAGCTATCGTCGGCCTGGTGCTCTGGGTTATCGAGCAAATCCCGATGGACGCCACCATTGCCCGCATTATCCGGGTGATTGTCATTGTGGCTGTTTGTATCTGGCTGCTCACCGTGCTGGTTCAATTATTCGGCGGTGGAGCGAGTCTGTTTCCGGCAACCGTGCCGCGAAGGCCATAAACAAAATGAAAAACCTCATCAGCACCGTTCCGATTCTATGCCTGATTCTGGTATTGCTCGTGGGCTGTCCCTCGACTTCAACCCTTATCTCGGTCTTGGAGAACGTAGTCAGCGCGGCTGAAATCGCCGTACCCGTGATCGGCGCCGCAACCGGCTTGAACCCGGCGACGTCAGCGGCCATTGTCTCTTATTTGCAGGAGGTGAACATTGCAACAGCGCAAGCGGCGACCATTCTCGCAGGTACAGGGACGAGCGCCCAGAAAGCGGCGGAAATTGCTAAGGCTTTTGCCGCTGTGGCAAATGGGTGCAAATGTGTACCCGCGGGTACTCCACAGGAAATCGTCTCAGTAGTCGACGCCGTAGCGCAGGCGGTTCTCAACTTCCTGGCGAATGCCACCACACCGCCAGTGACAGCTTCTTCTGGGGCAAAAGCGGCAAAGGCGCCGTCTTTCAAGGTCAGCGCATCGGATAGGATCGCGCTCGCGAATATTCGAAGCCGTGCCCTCCAGAATGTTGACAAATTGAAAGGAGTCAAAAGATGAGCACAACCTGGACATTCAACCCGGCGCAACTCGCCACCTGGGATCAGGCCAAAGCACTATCAGCCCAGATCGAAGCTTTTCGCGAATCCTCAGGCCTCTGGATGGGCGGAGGAGTGATGCCGGTAACGACTAACCCGGAGACATCGGGCATTTACGTTCCTACATGGGACGGCGGGCCGGGAGGGTTCCCAGAACCCAGCGACCCGGCGACCGGCGAATTCTTTCTTCACTTTCGTTTCTTCAATGGACGCGCGGGTATCAACGTAGGCCTGATTCTGGACAAGGCGAAACGCTACGGCGGCAACTGGACGTACGTTTTCTATTACCTCAATTCAAGCGATCTGAGTTAAAGCGATGCAAGTGAATCTCAGAGGCATGGGCGCAATCGATCCGGTTACGGGGCTAGACACATCCGCGACCGGGATCGACCTGTCCAGTCTCACCTCCGGCTCCCCGTGGATGATGATCGGCGCCGGGGCGCTTGGCCTCTGGGTTCTCTCTTCGCTGTTCAGCGGGACGAAGAAAGCGTATCGGAAAGTAGCGCGGCCAATCAAGAAGAGCCGAAAGCGCAAGGCGGCGCTCGAAGATGCCGAAGAGCGGTATAGAGGTGAGCGGCGGCGCATTGAGCGGGGCGGATCATCTCGGCGCGGGGGAGGGTTCTTCTGATGCCCGCTTCAGCGACTCGCAGACGTAATCGATTCGGCGATGTGTTCCGATCTAAGGTCACCTATCACCGTGACGTGGCCGGGGAACGAAAGGAACTGAAGCGGCAGGCCTTCTCGGATCGCCGGGAACGTCTCTCTATCAAGAAACTCGAAGCGGCGGAACGGGTAGCGGCGGCCAAGATCGCGGCGGCGGATCGGAAGATCGCGGCGGCGGAATCCAAGATCGCTAAAGCATCGACGAAAGGCGCGGGCAGGGGCGGCACCAGCGAAGCGGCCTTTGAAGCCATGAAAGAACGAATGGAGCGGGAGATTCAGGCGCAAGAGGAGCACAAGCGTGCGGCGCTCGCCAAAGTCGGCAACCCCTCCTCCTGGGGATACGGTATTTATCAGGGCGCCGGATTCACCACTCGGCAGATGGCCCACTTTCGATCTAAAGCAGCGGCGGAAACTTACGCGCGGTCAGCGGGATTGAAAGGCTATTCCATCAAACGGGCATTTGCGAAAGATCGGAATCCAGCGATGGAGTTTTCGACCGAATATCACCTCGGCTACAACCTAGGGCAAGCCGATCGGCAGGCCGCGAACCTACGCAAGACTCTCGACGAACTCCATGCAAGCTTTGCCGCAAACTTCGGCGCTTCGGCGTCATGGGAAAGTTTTGAGCAAGCGTACCAAGCAGGGTATAGCGGGCAGATGGGCGCAGCAGCTCCGAATCCTGATCAGCCGCGGCGAGTAGTTGGCAAAGGTATCGTGAAACGTGCAGAAATAGGCGGTGGCCGAAAAAAGATCGTGTGGGAATGGGAAGGGCAGCGATGGCCCAAAGAAACTTACGCCGGCTTAGTCCCGCTCGGTGGATATGGCGGCAACTATGGAGACCGAAAGACCGGGCAGGTAGTGCGATTCGATTCCACCGGGGGCACGACAGCGCGTAACCCTCGCGGACAAGTGAGCCGAGGTTCATCACGAAACCCAGACCTCGACCCAGAAGAACGTGAAGCACGTGAAGTATCAGAAGTCTTCCACGGTAGACCCGTCCAGGAAGAAATCATCATCGATGAAGAGATATCCGAACGGGACAAATTAGCAGCACTGGGAAAGCTCTGCTACATGGTCATCAAAGGTCCCAAGGGACGAATCACGCTGCGATTCTCGAGAAATGCAAAAGATACAGTCTGGCTGATGTACACCAAAACCGGGAACCAGTTTTATTTACGCGGGGGAGACCAAGAGATCGACCTGAAAGCGCTGGGCATGGCAGGGCCGGAATGGTTCAAAGATTTGATGGTGCTGGGCGAGCTCAAGAAATACGCCTATTCGACCGGCAAGAAGTTTCACAAGTTCGCGCCAACGGAATATTTTCACCTGTCCGGCGAAGGTCTCGAAGGCAAAGTAGACCCGAGAATTGCAAAGAGCACCATCCTCTACGACACGCTGAACAAGCGCCTCAAGATCGCCGGAGGACAGTACAAAGTGGACATGGAAGACCTGGTAGAGGGGACTTCCAGAGGGATTGTGAACTGATATGAAAGTCTTTTGCTTATGGCCAATTGTCATCGACGCGAAGGCAGGCACGCTGCGCCGGGCTCACACTGCCATCAATGGTACGGGGATCGAAGATGTCGTCGCGATGTCAGCGTGGATGTATAAGGCCTGCGTAGAAACGGAAGCCGAACGAGCGGCTAACGAAGTGAGAGCAAAATATCTGAGCGTCTGAGTTTCGGCGCAACGAGATTAGGAAAGATTTCGCGACCTCGACGGGGGAAGCGGAAGTAGCACCTGGAAAGCAACCTTCATGAAGGGGTTGCTCGGATTCGATCACTCGCCAAACACGGGATCGGATCGGGCAGCCCCTTTTGCTTTTCAGGGAACGATTTTTTGAAAAGGCGCTACGGCGCAGAGGAGAAAAAACGATGGCGGTAATTCTACCCCCCAATTCAACGGGCACAACCATCGCCACTCTCACCAGTGGCGGTAAAGACTTCCAACAAGCAATTCTGGTCGACGCGACCACCCCGACCCAAGGGCTAGCGATTTCGGCCGCGGGCGCCGCAACGGTCGGCGGTGGAGCGGCCTCCGGCGCGGCTGTTACCGGAAACCCGGTTCTGATCGGCGGTCAGGATGGAACTAACGCAGTCACGCTGAAGACCGCATCCGCGGCGAATCTGGCGGTGGGCGCAACGGCCGCGAATGGCGCATTGATGGCGACACGTCCTGCCGACTGGTCCCTCAACAACCTTCCAGCCGCGGCTACCCAGGCGACGGTATCGAAGGCGGCCGGCGCGGCTGGCGTCAAGCACTATTGCACCTCCGTCGCGGGCGCTATCTCGACAGTCGGCACGGCGCAGACAGCGGCGCTGGTGTTCAACCTCCGCGATGGAGCAACCGGCGCCGGTACGGTTCTCTGGGCGCTTCAGGTTTCATTGCCTGTCAACACGACCTGGTCTTTCTTCCTGAGCGGCTTGAATATCGCCGGCTCAGCGGCTACCGCGATGACCATGGAAACCGTTGCGGCTCCCGCTGCTGCCGCCTTCGCCAGCGTAGCTTTCACAGGTTACGACGCGAGCTAATCTATGACGCTGACCTCTCTATCCAAACAGCATCGCGCGGCCCTGGCGATGCTGTCCACAATTCTCGAACAGAACAGGGTCTATACCGAGGCGTTCGGATATCCCAGTGGAAAAGTCTGCCCGCACTGCAACAAGGAAGTATTCGCCAGCGTGGAGACTTTGGAGCAACTGGCGAACGTCCCCGGAGCGGGCCTGGCCCATGACCACTGCCACGCGATTATCTCGCTCCAGGCTCAGCTAGCCAAACTTCAGGCCGATCCACCCACCATCCACATGGTTCAACTCCCCAATCCGAAAAACCAGGAAGGGGAGAGCGACCCCGAATCTGCGCCAGCGCAAGCTCCGGCCCCAGCGCCAGACCCGAATCAAAAACTCGAAGAACCAAAGGAGGACTCTAGTGCTTGCGCTTGAAATGGCAGCCTTCTGGCTGAGCGGTAAATGGGCCGCAGTAGGCTCAGGGATTGTTCCAGTTATCAGCGGGTCATCCCTTCCCGTGGGTAACGCGGGCATGGGCGGGCCTCAATATAAATCCTGGCTTGTCAACGCCGCGGATTCGGATACGTTATTGACGGTCCTTCACGATTTTGAAGACAACAATGACAACCCGATTGCGCCAGATCTGGTCGATATACAGCCGATTACCAGTGGAGCCCTCTCAACCTTAGCAAATTGGGGAATCACGGTGACTCCAACCCAGATCATTCTGGCCAAACAACCCGCGACAGGATCGGGCGGTACACCGGCAGCCAAGCTCGTAGCCATGGTGCCGCACACGATTTTGCAATGACAAAGGAGCATCATCTATGCCCATCGTACCGACTGTAGGACTCGGATCGGCATCCGGTTATCCCGTTTTAGCCGCTTCAACTGTCACCAGCACAGGGGCCACGGCTATCACCGGGAAGCTCGGCTTAAGTCCTGGAACATCGGTCACCGGCTTCCCTCCTGGAACTGTCACCGGCGCGCAAGATATCGCCAACGCGGCCGCGGCTCAGGCTCAACTGGATTTAACCACCGCATTCAACGACGCGGCAAATAGATCTGGCGGTACTTTGATCGTGGGCGACCTGGGTGGACAAACTCTCCCGCCTGGGGTCTACAAATCCAATTCTTCCGTAGGCCTCACGGGGGTTCTCACCCTCGACGCCCAAGGCAATGCGGCAGCAGTTTGGATTTTCCAGATTCCGAGCACTCTCACGGTAGCCAACGCCGCTTCTGTAGTTTTGGCAAATGGAGCACTGGCGGCAAATGTCTTCTGGCAAGTGGGAAGCTCGGCCACTATCGGAACGACTGCAACCATGCTGGGCACGATCATGGCCCAAGCTTCGGTCACGATCAACACCGGCGCCACGCTCAGTGGGAGAGCGATGGCGCGGACAGGCGCAGTCACCTTACAAGCCAACACCATCACCAATACATTTACGGCGGGCGGTACGAACGGAGCGTCAGGGTGTTTCATTGCTACGCCGGTCATAACCGGATCGCAGATTCCACCACCGGGTCAGCCTCAATATAAATCCTGGCTGATTTCCTGCTGCGACACCGATACCGGCTTTTCTTTCCCGCATGGATTTTTGCAGTTTGGAATCACCGGGGGAGTCAGTGTCCAGCCGGATTTCGTAAACGGCACCGTGATTCCGAGCACGGCCAATGCGGCGCTTGCCAATTGGGGGATCACGGCGGATGCCAACAATATCATCCTGGTCAAACAATCCGCCACTGGATCGGGCGGCACGAACGTTTTGAAAGTGGTAGCCGGGCGCCCCCACACGATTTTGCAGTAAACAAAAGGGAGAAATGAAATGGCAATCGTAGCGACACCAGTTATAAGCGGATCGGGAATCGTTGCTCCGGCGAGTCCGCAATACAAATCGTGGAACATCACGGCGCTCGACGCCGATACTACCGTGACCTTCCCGCACGGCTTTGTAATCCAGACCGCGGCGGGACCCGTTTCGGTCGCGCCCGATTTAGCGCTTCTTCAAAACGTGGTTACTTACGCGAATGCGGCGCTTCCCAACTGGGGAGTGGCGGTGACGGCAACGAACATCACGTTGACAAAGACAAACGCGGCCGGCTCAGGCGGTGCGGTAGCCGGCACGACGATCATAGCCAAACTCTACGCTATGCAGCCGCACACTATTTTGCAGTAAGGAGAAGAGAAACAAAATGGTCAAAACCAAACTCCAGACAAGAGCGGCCAATCCGCACCGCAAGAAACTGACGGCGAAACAGATCAAGTTCTTCGGGACTGCGCGCCAGCGGGCGGGACTCAAGGCCGCTCGCAAACGAAAGGCCAGCGCCAAGGCCAATACTCACCGGCCAAAGAAACATCGCGTTTCGGCTTCGCACGCTTCGCACCGTCCCCGTAAAAGGGCGGCCGCCAATTCCCATCGAACGCGCAAACGGGCGCGCTCGAATCCCAAGACGAGAACGGTCTATAAGACCAAGTACAAGACCCGCATCGTCTACAAGTCCAGACCACCCGCCAAGAAACGAGCTAAGGCCAATTCAAAGCGGAAACGCAGCAACCCCGGTCCCTACTGGCTTCTAACCGCAGGTCCGGTAAATCCACACAGGAGAAAGAGCATGACAAAGAGGAAACGGGCCTCGGCTAAAAGCTCTCGACGCCGGGCCAAATCATCGAATCCGCATCGCCACTATAAGAAGAGAGCAACCGCGCGCAGTCATCGTCACTCACCGCGCGGATCGCGTAATCCGTTCGGGCAGACCCCGGCTCAGGCCGTGAAGTTCGGCGGCGGCATTCTGCTGGGAGTTTTCGCGGCCAAGAAAGGCGCGTCCGTCATCGGGGGTATGGTGCCGCAAGCGATCGCTAATCCCTGGATGGCGGTATTGACCACGGGCGCGATTGCCTTTGCCGCAGGATGGGCGGCGCACAAATGGATGCCTGGACCGTTCGCGGTAGGCGTCTGGGGCGGCGGCATCGCGCAGACCATCAATGTCGCCATCAACGCCCTTTCGTTTGGACCGTTGAGCCAGTTCGCGCTCAGCGGCATGGGCGATTTCGCCCCGGCAGGATTCCCCTTGCCGACAATTCCGGTACGCGCGCCGATGCAGCTCGCGCCTCCGGCCCAAAGCCCCACGGCGATGCAGCGTGGCGCGCAGGTGACTATGGGCGCGTGGGGAAGCGCCTGGTAGCAGCAGGACGGGAGAGTTTTCGACCTTAAAGACCGGAGCCTCTCCCTGACAAATTCGAATGAACTGTCAAGGAGACGAAATAACGATGTCCACTCAAGCAAACCCTCTCGGCCTGTCACGAAACGTGTATCAGGCTAATCAAGTCGGCGGCGGACCAGGCGGCGTAAGACAGGGGCAGTATACCCAGCAGCAGCGCATGATCCTCGAAGCCTTCCGCGCTCAGCAGTACGTTCAGGACACCATGGACGTGCAAGCGGAGCCGGTCTACGACACGGTGACCGTGAACGGCACCGGAGCCGCGGGCGGCGCGCAGACCATCGCCGAAAACACGACGACAGCCTTGTTCTTCCAGAACACCGCGAACAAGACGCTGAACTTGACCAACATGACGCAGCCGAACCAGCTCATGAACCCGGAAGCGCTGGCTATCTACTGCTACCGTTACTACCTCGATCCACGGAATAGCATCGTGGACACCGAGGCGGTTTTGGCCGGCTTTGCCTTCGTCTTTACGATGGGGAGGAAGCCGTACCAGACTCTTCCGCTGTGGATGATTCCGCAGGGCGGCGGCTTGAACTTCCTGGGGACCGCGTCCGGTACCTCGATTCTGTCCAACGGCTGGCCCTCGAAAGACGCTATTCGGCCGATCGCCATTACGCTCGTTTTGGAGCAGGGCGTTCAGTTCTTCGCCGGCATGTATGGACCTTCCTACACAATCACGGGGACCGGAAACTTTATCTCTGCCGTGATTCTGGATGGATTGCACGCCCGCGGTATCCAGTAATTCTTTCTGGATTCTTGGGGTGATTTGATGTTTCGAGGCGGGCTCTTCTCTTTTCTCGGGGGAGTCCGCCTCCTCTTTCGCTTTTATGGAAATGCTTTTTGTTTGGGTCGTACTAACGATTACGCTCTGGGCTGGACTTCGCGCGGGGGGAGCCTGCGGGTTACTGGACCGCGCGTTGCTCAGCGATCCACTTGCGCAAATCCTCCGTTCCATGCATAGCAACCCAGGTATCAGTCCACCCGATGTAGGATATCCATCCTTCCAGCACGCCCCTTGTATCGAGATCGGCCAAAAACAGAATGCCAGCGTCGGGCCACTCGTCACACGGCGCATCGTCCTCCCCGTCGTTATGGATGCGGATGCGGTTCAACTCCCATCGGCCTGTCCATTCCGGCCAGCGGTAATCGCGGCCGAAACCCAGGAAGACATTCAGTACGGCTTGTTGCAAAGACCACCGTTGAAACGCGCCGCCTTTGATGTTGGTGACCTGGTACAGATCGATGGTTTCGCACCTGTCGTGATTGTCAATGCGGTAATACGTTCCCATGCGCTCACTGTAGCGGTCCAGCATGGCCCGCGCAACCGGCCCCAGCGCTCGGGTATCTCCGAAGCGAGACGAGAGTACAACGGCGGTTTATCACCAAAGATTCAAGAGGCCCAGCTATGAACGGATACTTCGGAGACTTAAGCTTCACCTACAACTACGACGTGACAATGGTAGGCAATCAACTGCTGACAGGCGACGGCGTACGCACCGACACCGATTCTGACTTTCTCTTGCTGGGGCTCATCCTGAACGCCTTCACTTCGATCCTGTTCACGGTGCAGTTCCGGGACTCAGGCGGTAACTATTTCTCGAGTTCGCCGATTCTGGCGGCCAACATCAACGCACAAGGGCCGCTACCTTACACTTTCATGGGCAAGCCCCGCGTGTTCCCGCCTGGCTCTCAGATCACAGCGGACCTGCAGGAGCAGAGCGGAGTTCAGAATATTATTCAGCTTGGATTCGTCGGGATCAAGAGATTTGTGGTTCCACCTCCTGTTTGTGGACCTGAGGCGATGAGCACTCGGATGGGGATTAGGTAGAATGCTTTTAGTTTGGGCTCGACTATCGGCGCAGGTTAGTAATCGGCATTGCGCGGGGGAATTATCTCCCGGTAGGCCTTTGGGCATTTCGCATCTTCTGCCGCTTTTGTTTGCGCCGCACACGGTAGCGCCGGTTTGCATTTCATTGCTTGCGCTGTTTTCTTGTCATAGTTCAGCCGTTGTTAGCGTGCCGGATTCGAACCGGCTTTCGACCCTCAGCAGTGAGCGCAGATCGACCGTCAAGCAGGGCTTAACTTCGCAGTATACCGGACCGAACAGCCGTGACTTGGTGCATGTGATCCCGGGGGCTTCCCCCTGCTGTCACTCATCACGCGCATATCAGAACCCCTGTAGTAACCCCGTCGTTCTCACACTTCCGAGCGTGCTTGCCACCACGCCGACGCTAACATGCACATTGTATCAGGGCTCGGGTATTTCCGAATCGTCTGGACAGCACGACCGAGGTTTACCCCCACTCATCCTATGAGCCAAGAAATCTTCAACCCGGCAGCTCCACCTTACTTGAACGGGTTCAACCCAGCCTCCCCCCAAGGCTGCGAAGACGTGGACGCCGCTATGATCTGGCCCCCCTCTGGCGGATTCCAGGTGATGACAGGGAACCAGGTGCTCAACAATCAGGTAATCGTGCTCAGCGATGCGGACGAATTTATCTGGCGCGCGTTCATCTTCGCTGTCTCAGGACCGGGCTTCCTCTATCGTGTCCAGGACGACGCCGGCAACTACATCAGCGACGGCTTTCTGTACTCGAACAACACGCCGGGAACGTGGGCTAATCCCTTCCCGCAATTTCCGGCCGTAAGCTATCGAAGAGGACCTGGGCAGCGGCAAGCGATCCACTTTGACATCATCAACGTGGCCGCGGTCAATCAAAACGTGCAAGTGGTTTTCCGGGGTCCGAACCGCTACCGGAGGGGATATTGAATGTGGCGCGCCGTGGCGATACTCGGAGGTTTCATGAGTAATCTATACTCGCCTTACCTAACCCCTCCTGGATGTCACGACGCGCCCTATATCTACGTGTTCGATGGTACGGGCCTCACGAACGGAACCACGGTCAATAACACGCTCTCGCTGAAACTCGATGGGGATGCGGATTTTATTCTTCGACGAATCGCCGGCGCGTCCTCGATCGCGCAATTCTTCACCTACCGCAACGCCAGCAATTCGTATGTGTGGCTTCCGGCGGCTTCCGTAACAGGTCCGCAGGCCGATATCAGCGTGGCGCCGGAGAAAGTGTATCCGCGAGACAGCCAGATCCGCTTTGACTTCGGCGGGATCGCAAAGGCCGTGGCAATTTCGGGTGGAACGGATTTCCTGTCGTATCTCGCGTTCCAGGGCGTCAAGCGCTTCCCGTGGAGCAGTCCGGTTCGTCCCTGCCCTTTCACGCCGCGAAGCTTTCAGTACGTGCTCAACGTGCCAGCGGTCACCTGGACTCGACCCCAGTACATGCGGTTCAGCGTGCGCGTCAACGCAGGATTCGATTTCGAGTTGATGAGAATCATTCAGTGCAACGGAACCAACGTCCCGACAAATCGGGTCGGAGTTTTCAATTATTGGCTGTACGATGCCAACGGGTATCCGGTTTCAAACGCGCCGGTTCCCGATTCCTACGTCCTCGATCAAATTTCCCCCATCGACCAAGCGGACCCTAGTCCCATGCCGGGAGTTTTCCCGGTTCCCGGTTTGCTCTATCCGCGGTTCTCTCAAATCGTAGTAGACCTCTACGCGACCGAGAGCACGCCGAACGGGGATTGCTGGCAGATTGTGTTTGATGGAGTGGAGCGGGTTCCGGATGAGGGGGTGATCTGAAATGGGCTTAGTATTTGGGCTTATTTGTCGACGGCTGCTCCGTGCTTGCCGTTGCGCGGGGCACGCTTTTAACGGGCCATCGAAAACAAACCGGGCATACTGTGTGCGTGTGAAGGCTGTAGGTATGACCGCAGACGCATATTTGCACGTATTCCAGACAGGGCATAGGATCGCGCTCGCACCATTCATCATAGCGCAGCCAGCACGGATTCAAACACAAGGAGTACTCTGAACCGTGCCCAGCCCAAACCTGATCGACCCTACAAACCTGAGCTTGCAGAATAACGCCAGCAATGGCTTTATGGGGCCATTTCAGAAGCCAGCAGCCGGTTTCATCCGCCTGGTCTACGTCGACCCCATCTTTCCAGGCCATATCCATGTGGTCAACTACAGCATGGTGACGGATGCATACGGAGTTCCCGATGCCGGGTTTACGTTGCCTGCCAATGGAACATTTCGAGCTAGCTGTCAGGTTGCGAGCGGCGATGTTTACGTGTTCTTCGGGGGCGGGACGGGCAGCGGAAGCAACCTGTTTTACCGGGTCTTCAGCGGCGGCGTCTGGGGACCTCAAACTGTTTTCACTCCAAGTGTGGTCAACGTTAGCAATGAGCCGGGCTTCGTTCAGGCAATCGTAGATCAGAACAATTTAATCCATGTCATCTACTTTCAGCACCAAACTAATATTCTGAGCCCTACTATCATGATGCACGGCACTCTATCGACGGGCGGCGTGGTGAATCTTGGTCAAGTCATCCTGGCGGATGCGGGTGCGCCGAGTGGTTTCATTTCGACGCCAGTGCTATGGAACGGTCAGATCGCTTTCGGGTATTTCTCGACAGTATCGCCGTTTCCGGTTGGGGTATGGTTCGGAAATCCAGCCACTTCGATTACTCCGGTTTGGACATTTGAACAGGTCGACACCACGCTCCCGAATACCGATATCGATCAGGATGAGTACCTGGTTGTGGACAATTCCGGCAATTTGAATCTCTTTTGGAACACGAACAACTCGCCGACGGTGATTAGCGTGTTCAAGAGCACGCGAATCGCGGGAGTCTGGAGCGCGCCGGCTTTGTTTTATGACGCGGTAGCTAATCCCGTGCCTGGCGTGCCTGCCGCTAGCCAATTTATTTTCTCTCTATCGGCGGCGCAGCTCGCAAGCGGAGCTTTCGGGATTGTCACGGCGCTATCCCAAAACGGCGCGACCGATGCCGGTTACTACGTCGGGCCGGGCGGGGCTGGTAATCCGCTCTACGTAACGCTGTTTTTCCATGAGGGGCTGCCGATCAGCTATCAGATTCGCATCTTCAAATCAGCAGACGGTATCACCTGGACCGAGCAGGATGCCGCCCATGCTCCGGCCACCGCTCATAGTCTACTGGTCATGCTTCTGTCGCCCAGCAGTCCGGGACCCGTTAAGAGGTGCTTGCTACCGTCATGACGTTTTTAGTTTGGGCTCGATTATCGACGCAGGTTCGCGGCTGGCATTGCGCGGGGGAAATCACTTCCACCGGGGGCACGGCCGCGCGTAACCTTGGCGGACAGCACGACCGAGGTTCACCCCAAAAGGCATCCTCATGAGCAACCTATACTCCCCCTACATCACCCCCCCAGGCTGCCATGACGTGCCTTACATCTACATGTTCGACGGAACCGGGTTGACGAATGGAACCAGCGTCAACAATACCCTCTCGACCAAACTCGATGGAGATGCGGAATTTATCCTTCGACGGATCGCGGGCGCGTCGTCGATCGCGCAATTCTTCGCCTATCGCAACTACAGCAACTCCTACGCCTGGCTGCCGGCCGCGGCGATCGCAGGGCCACAAGCGGACATCAGCGTCGTTCCTGAAAAACACTACCCGCGGGAAAGCCAGATCCGTTTCGACCTCGCCACGATTACGAAAGCGGTAGCGGTCTCGGGTGGAACCGACTTCCTTGCGTACCTTGCATTCCAGGGGGTCAAGCGGTTTCCGTGGGAGAAGGCGCCGTATCCGTGTCCCGGTTACATCACCCGCGGCTATCAGTACGTGCTCAACGTGGGGCCTGTAACGTGGACGAGAGGGAATCACCAGCGGTTCAGCGTAAGAATCAATGCCGGGCTCGACTTCGAGCTCCATCGGATCATTCAACTCGACACGGGAACGGCCACTCCGCCATTGTCGGGAGGCGTCCCGCTGGTCACCACCGATCGCGTGGGCGTCTTCAATTACTGGCTGTACGATTCGAGCGGCTATCCGCTTTCCAATGCGCCCGTGCCGGATTCCTACATCATCGACCAGATTTCCCCGATCTTTCAGGCCGATCCGGCGCCGATGCCTGGAGTGTTCCCCTGTCCAGGGATCCTTTATCCGCGGCAGAGTCAGATTCTAGTCGATCTGTACGCGGTGCAATCAGTTGCTCAAGGGAATGTGTGGCAGATTATATTTGATGGGATGGAACGAATTCCAGTGAGTGGGCCGGTAAACGGGTAACAGGGTTTTTATGGTTTGGGCTCAATATTCGACGCAGGCTCGGAGTCGGCATTGCGCGGGGGAACTCATGCCGGAAACTCAGGCCCAGCGCATCATGCGTGAGTTTCGCGAAGAGGAATTCTGGAAAAGTTCTGACCGCGGCGACAACTATCGGGAATACCGCGAACTCTGCGAGGATCTGGGATTGCTGCTATGACAGCCACCAAAGGAAGCCCTACAACGAATCGCCAGAGCCTCTGCCATGGTTTGGTATGGCTAAAACAGGCTGCTTTGGTTTGGCTCATGCTTTCGTGCGGGTTTCTTGCTGTCGGAAGCGCGGCGAGGCTTGATTACTTTCTCGTCCAAGATATTCTGCGGCAACTGCGGCAATTGCGGCGCGGGAATATCGAAGGTCATCAGGCGATGCTCACGGATCAGGCGCGCCACCTGATCGCCAGTGAGGTTGAAAAGCAGATTGTTCCGCTCTTCGGAGTATTCAAATCTCGATCCGTTATGCTCAAGGACGCCTTGTTTCAGACGTACGCAGATAATCGGTTGGCCCTTGAATGTCAGCGGCTCGGGACAGACAACAGCCAGCGTAGCGGAGAATTGATTCTGTGCGGGACCCGTCTTCATTTCAAACAGATCGCCGATTCCAACCTCGACCTCTCCGTACTGATCGTGCAGCGTCATTTCCTGACAAACCCCGCAGGGGACGTGGAAGTAAACAACGGCTTGCCATTGATGGCGGACGTGGATGTCAGAACGCTCGATCTCAACTGCCAACCAGGCCAGAGCATCGCCAAGTATAACATTGCTATCCAGAAAGTTTTCATACATTTATTCTCCTGCCTTAGAGACGCGGGAAACAGTCCCAGCGTGTCCGAATTCGGTTCTATTTCTTCACCTAGGCCGTTGGTTCTAGGTACTTACAGGATGAGGACCTTAGTTTGGGCTGAAGGATCGACGCAGGCTCAGAATCGGCATTGCGCGGGGGCCAGTTTGAACGGCTTGATCGGCGCAAGGTCAAGCGTGGGCCTCGGAGAGTATCCCGAAATAAAGCGCCCAACAGAACCACGGATCGTCAAGCTGCCGAAACGATTATACACTTCCACCGCGCGAAGTCAAACCCGAAACCTTCCTCCGCAGCACGACGGCGGTTTACCCCCAAGATTCCAAGGAGCCTCATGCTAACAAACTACCCCCAAATACTCGACGGCTTCTGCTATGGATCAATCTTTGGAACCCGCCCCCTCCAAGGATCGAACTGGTATTGGAACTGCCTTCAAAACGAGACCATGCAGAATTTGAGACTGGCGGCCGACAGCTACCGGCCGCGCGTTTTCATCTGCCCGAAGCAATTCACCAACCCGAACAATACCAACTCGACGAACATTCCACCCGGCAAGACGGAGTTTCTCGAGTTCCAGGTACGCCCCGGCTCCTACCTGTGGGGCTTGACCTTCGCGGTAAACAACGATGGGATCGTGCAATCCAAGTTCAGCGTCATGATACGTGAATCGTTCACAGGGATGGGAATCTACGACCGTCCGCAGGCAGGGCAAGGAATCAAGGGCGGTTCGACGGTGACGACCACGTTCAACACGCTGAACCCGCCGATCGAGTTGCTAGATGAGCCGCGGCTAATATTGGAACCGGGCCAGATCCATTGTGAAGTGTCCAACGATTCCCAGCCAGGGTCGGATAATAATGTGTCCTGTCAACTGGCGATGTTTTTTTTGGAGCCAAAGTGATGCTTTTAGTTTGGGCTCGACTATCGACGCGGCTTCGGAGTCGGCATTGCGCGGAGGCTCTAGCGCCACTCCTGTTTTTTGCGCTCGGCGGCCATAACGTCGCCCACTGTGACAGTCTTACCTTTGACGGAGTGGGCTTCCATCAACTCAATCAGCCGGTCGAGGGCGAGAACTCTCGGATGTTGGGCCGGATCTTTCGAAGCGAGCGTGTTCCGGTAATTCGTCAGTTGCACGATCAGGGCGGCTCTATACTCGCGCAGTTGAGAAAGAATCGCGTTCTGCAAAGCAACACGTTTCCCGCTTTTCATTGTGAGGCGTCGGGGGATACGTTCAAAACCAGGGAGCATGAATTGGGCGGGCTCCTCAGCATCAACAGAAATTATCGTCCTACGCTTTCTCGCTATCATCCACTCAATACGATCCAGCATCCAGGTGGGTTGAGCCTGATCGAATATCGGACGATTGGAATTGTAAGCTCGCGCGGCAAGTTCTTTGAGGGTTGCACCCTTAGGCGCAAACATCAGAGTGGTTTCAAGGGCACTGTCGATTTCTTTTTGCAGTTCGGCGGTGATCATGGGTCTATAGAATACTCGGTCAGAATATCGAAAACAAGGGTTTCCCAACATTCTCAAGCGGCATTCTGTACTGGTACTTTCACCGCGCGAAGGACACCCGGAAGCCTTGGCGGACAGCACGACGGCGGTTTACCCCAAAGGAACAATCTATGCTAGGAAACCTTGGAGCATGTGACACTGATCTGATTCAAGCCTCTCAATGGCTGAAACACTCCCAACGCGAGTTCTGCAGGATCGTGGCCAACCGGCCGAAATCGAACCGGCTCACGCCATTTCTGCAGCCGCCCGAAACCTCGAAGCGCTGGCAGCCGCGGAAAGCTCTCGCCTCAGTGGGGCTCATCGACGGCGCCGACCATCTGGTATTCTCCGAACGCATTCCACTGGGCTACGACGGCCTTTTAATCAGCATGACGAACGTCTGGAACTCGTTCGGCTTCGTCGAGGAATCCGGGGATATCGTGTGGAGAGTCCAGCAGGACCGGCGCTACATTCCATTTTTCGACAATATCCGCACCTCTCTCGGAAGCTTAACCGTGCCCTTCGATGTTGTGGGGCAAGGAATTCCGCTGCTCTCCGGGCAATTGCTTCAGTATTTCGTGAACTTCGCCAACCCAGGAAGCGGACCCCTAGACCCAGCAGGGAAAACGATCTGCGCGCTTACAGGGTATATCTGGCCAAGAACGGAGTATCCGTGGCTATGAAAATGACTTTAGTTTGGGTGATACTGTCCGCGACGGCCTGTGCTCGCCAGTGCGCAGTGGACTTCCAGAGCGCTCCGTTCGTTGGCAGCGGCCCGCAAATCCGTGAAGCGTTTCGTACATTTGGAACGCCGCAGCTCCCCGTTTTGCTTTTCGTGGAAATACTCGCGTGTCACTGTCGTCGATGTGGTCAAATCGGCGAGCCCCATCAACGGGACTCCGCAACATGGACAGCAAGCACTTGGTTTCAGCAACCCTGGCATATTTTACCTCTCCCGCGTGTCGATTTCGGCCGGCGCGTCGGGATTATTCGGGCGAGTTGCAACCTGGATGATATCCAACTTCTTGCGACCGTGACAGATAATGATCGGCCTCGCTCCATGGCCGCCGTCAACCAGGCGCGCCAGTGTGGCGTACAGTTCGTACACAGTAGGTTGGTTCATAATGTGAACGTTCATGCGGGGAGATTCAGTGTAACGGAAGACCGGGAAGCGGTCAAGATATTTTCGGGAGGCTGGACGGCTGGGCCAACAATCGCGCTCTCGCGCCGGACCCTTTTCACAACCACCAACAATCGCGCTCTCGCGCCGGATGGACCGTCCCTCGCTATGCAGGGTTTATCCAAGTTTTCCCAATTGCGGCGACCGGACTCGAACCGGCGACCTACAGGTTATGAGCCTGCCGAGCTGCCTCTGCTCCACGCCGCATTTGAAGTTGTACTACGCCGGCCCGAATGGGTCAAGACATTTCCCGCGCACTGGCATTCCGAACCGGCTGGACAGCACGACGGCGGTTTATCATGAAACTCACTCTAATTACACTCTTCTTAGGTACTCTCCTCCAAGCCCAGCAACTCACCCCCGTCACCTCACAACAGCCAGACTGCGGTAAATTCGTAAATCCCCCCATCACCACAGCAGGAACCTTCACCAGCCAGAATATAGACAATCGATTCGCGGGCTGCGATGGCTTCGTAGTGACCTACTCTTCCAACGGCTTCGCAACAGTCTCGGTGCTCCTGCAGGATGCTCCCTTGGGAACAGGAGGCATTGCCGGAACCTTCGTCAACTTCGCCGGCACGATCGTATCCCCATTCACCAATCCGACAACAGCAACCACCCAAGGAGAGATTCGCGCAACGGGCTATTTCCCCTACGTGCGAATTCAGATCACAACCACAGGAACCGGCTACCTGGTTGCGGAGGTTCACGGATTCAAAACCAATCCCAACTCCGGCAGCGCTTCAGCGATTTTCAGCGGATG
>Ga0210409_10000592_pt1 | contig 56085 bp, 42 predicted proteins | sample IncBWH17MmetaG_FD_161649 | JGI IMG/M metagenome (GOLD analysis project Ga0210409, IMG submission 161649) | Forest soil microbial communities from Barre Woods Harvard Forest LTER site, Petersham, Massachusetts, United States - Inc-BW-H-17-M | ecosystem: Environmental > Terrestrial > Soil >... | reverse complement strand
CCGAGAGCGCGGTCATGAGCGATGCCGAGGAGTCGATCCTCATTCTCGAGGCGATCAGCAGCATGGGAGTGCTGGTCTCGGTGGATGACTTCGGCACCGGCTACTCGAGCATGAGCTACCTGCGCCGCTTCCCGATCGACAAGCTGAAGATCGACCGCTGCTTCGTCGAGGAGATGACGCGCCGCTCGGAGGATGCCTCGATCGTGCGCGCAATCATCTCCCTCGCGCACAGCCTGCATCTCAAGGTAATCGCCGAGGGCGTGGAGACCTCCGAGCAGCTCGCGCTGCTCGCGGACCTCGGCTGCGACCAGTATCAGGGCTTTTACTTCAGCCCGGCGCTCGCTGCCGACAAGTTCGTCGCCCTGGTGAAGCAGTCGCAAGCCAACCAGCCCGCGCCCGAGGAGGACGAGGCGGCGCGCACCCACAGCAAGCTGGCGGCACTCGGGCGCACGCGCCGCTGAGGCGCATCCTGAAGGCCGAGGCGCCCGCTTCCGGGCCCCTGACGCCCCTTTTACCCGTTCGCGGGCTCCCGAACCCTCAAAGGTTTCTTTCCTGCGGCCACGTGTGGAATACTGCCGCGGCCTGCGCTCCGGTTCGGGTACGAATAACGATAACTCGACACTCGAAGAGTCCACAGCCAACACAGGAGCAGCCTCGTGGCCGCGACCAATCTGCCCCTCTACGAATCCGGTATCGACAAGTCGCATCGGCGCGTCATCTTTGCCTCGAGCCTCGGCACGGTGTTCGAGTGGTACGACTTCTACCTGTACGGCTCGCTCGCCGCGATCATGTCCAAGCAGTTCTTCTCGGGCGTGAACGAGACGACCGGCTTCATCTTTGCGCTGCTCGCCTTCGCGGCGGGCTTTTTCGTGCGGCCGTTCGGCGCACTCGTGTTCGGACGCGTCGGCGACCTCGTCGGGCGCAAGTACACCTTCCTCATCACCATCGTGATCATGGGGTTGGGCACCTTCCTGATCGGGCTCCTGCCGAGCTACGCATCGGCCGGGCTGCTCGCCCCGGTGCTGCTCATCGCCCTGCGCCTCCTGCAGGGGCTCGCGCTCGGTGGTGAGTACGGCGGGGCGGCGACCTACGTCGCCGAGCACGCGCCCCAGGGCAGGCGCGGGCTCTACACCAGCTGGATCCAGACGACCGCGACGCTCGGCCTGTTCCTGAGCCTCCTGGTGATTCTCTTCACCCGCAACCTGCTCGGCCCGGAGTTCGAGACCTGGGGGTGGCGCATCCCGTTCCTGGCCTCCGCGATACTGCTCGTGGTGTCGGTGTACATCCGGCTGCAGCTGGCGGAGTCGCCGGTGTTTCTCCAAATGAAGCAGGAGGCGACGCTCTCCAAGGCGCCGCTGACCGAGTCGTTCGCGCGCTGGGGCAACCTCAAGATCGTGATCCTGGCGCTGCTGGGGGCGACCGCCGGCCAGGCGGTGGTGTGGTACGGGGGGCAGTTCTACGCCCTCTTCTTCCTGCAACAGGTGCTCAAAGTCGATGTGAGGACGGCGAATTACCTGATCGCCGCAGCGCTGGCGATCGCAACGCCGTGCTTCATCCTGTTCGGTTGGCTGTCAGACCGCATCGGCCGCAAGAAAATCGTCCTCGCCGGCTGCCTGCTCGCCGCCGTCACCTACGTGCCGATCTTTGAGGGGATCACGCATTTTGCCAACCCTGCGATCGAGAGCGCGGTGGCGGCCTCACCGGTCACCGTGGTGGCCGACCCGAATGCCTGCAGCTTCCAGTTCGACCCGGTCGGCAAGAAGACCTTCCTCCAGTCCTGCGACGTAGCCAAGACCGCGCTCGCCAGGGCGGGCATCCCCTACTCGAATGAGGCGGCGCCTGCCGGGACCCTCGCGCGCGTGAAGGTCGGCAACGCGGAGATCTCCTCCGTCGAGGGTGTTGGCATGCCCGCGGCCGCTTTCAAGGAGGCGAGCGGCGCCTTCAACAAGGCCCTGGGTGCCAAGCTCAAGGACGCCGGCTATCCGGCCAAGGCCGACCCCGCGCAGATCAACTACCCGATGGTGCTGCTGCTCCTGGTGATCCTGGTGGTCTACGTGACGATGGTCTACGGGCCGATCGCCGCGTGGCTGGTGGAGCTCTTCCCGGCGAAGATCCGCTACACCTCGATGTCCCTCCCCTATCACATCGGCAACGGCTGGTTCGGCGGCTTCCTGCCGGCGATCTCGTTCGCGCTGGTGGCGCTCACCGGCAATATGTACTACGGGCTGCGCTATCCGATCATCGTCTCCCTCATGACGGTCGTGATCGGCTTCCTGTTCCTGCCGGAGACCAAGGACCGGAAGGTTCGCTGAAGCTCAAGGTCCGGACCGACTGCGGAGGCTCGCGCCATGAACAACAATGCGGCGGAAAAGCGCGGTGATCCCTGGAGCTGGTGGTACCTGCTCTTCCTGGTGCAGTGGGCGGCGGTCCTGTGGCCGCCGTTCTACAACTCGACCGATCCGGCCTGGCTCGGCATGCCGTTCTTCTACTGGTATCAGCTCCTGTGGGTGCTGATCTCCGCGGTGATCACCGGATTCGTGTACCTGGTCACCCAGAGGTGACGCACGCGTTTACCGCGCGCTGCGCGAGCCGCAGCTGAAACCGCAGAACAACAAGAGGGTCTGACATGCACGACGTGAACTGGGTGGCACTCAGCATTTTCGTGGTGCTGTTCGGCTTCATCACCTGGCTCGGCTTCGCCGCGGCCCGCTGGCGCAAGGGCGATCTCGAGCAGCTGCATGAGTGGGGGCTCGGCGGCCGGCGCTTCGGCACGCTGATCACCTGGTTCCTGGTGGGCGGCGATCTCTACACCGCCTATACCTTCATCGCGGTGCCGGCGCTCGCCTTCGGCTCGGGCGCCGTGGCCTTCTTCGCCGTGCCCTACACGATCGTGGTGTACCCGCTGCTGTTCCTGGTCTTCCCGCGCCTCTGGCACGTCTGCCACAAGCGCGGCTACATCACCGCCGGGGATTTCGTGCGTGGCCGCTACGGCAATCGCTGGCTGGCACTCGCGATCACCGTCACCGGGATCGTGGCGACCATGCCCTACATCGCGCTGCAGCTCGTCGGCCTGCAGGTGGTACTCGCCGGGCTCGGCGTCTCCGGAAGCGGCCTGGCGGCCGATCTGCCCCTCATCATCGCCTTCGTGATCCTCGCCGCCTTCACCTATTCGAGCGGCCTGCGGGCGCCCGCCTCGATCGCCATCGTCAAGGACATCCTCATCTACGTCACCGCCTTCGCGGCGGTCATCATCATCCCGATAGAGCTCGGCGGGTTCGGCAAGATCTTCGGCGCCGTGCCGCACGACAAACTACTGCTGGCGGCGCCCGGCGCCAACACGACCGGCGCCTACGGCGCCTACGCGACGCTCGCCCTGGGATCGGCGCTCGCCCTGCTGCTCTATCCGCATTCGCTCACGGCGATCCTGAGCGCGAGCAGTGGACGCGCCGTGCGGCGCAACGCGGCGCTGCTACCCGGCTACTCCTTCATGCTGGGGCTGCTCGCGCTGGTGGGCTTCTTTGCGGTCGCGGCCGGTGTCAAGGGGCTGCCGGAGTTTGCCGCGGGCTTCAAGCAGTTCGGCAACAACTTTGCGGTGCCGGCGCTGTTCCTGCACAGCTTCCCGTCGTGGTTCGTCGGTGTTGCCTTCGCTGCGATCGGCATCGGCGCGCTGGTGCCGGCCGCGATCATGTCGATCGCCGCCGCCAACCTCTACACGCGCAACATCCACTGCGAGTTCATCAATAGGAATTCGACCCCGCAGCAGGAAGCACGGCTCGCCAAGTGGGTTTCGCTGATCGTCAAGTTCGGCGCGCTGGTGTTCATCCTCTTCGTGCCGACCGAGTACGCGATCTACCTGCAGCTTCTGGGCGGCATCTGGATCATCCAGACGTTCCCCACCATGGTCTTCGGCGCCTACACCCGCTGGTTCAACGACTGGGCGCTGCTCATCGGCTGGGCGGTCGGCACTTACGCCGGCACCGCTATGGCGATCTCCGCCAACCTGAAGCCGACATACCCTCTGAAGCTCGGCGGCTACAGCTTCCCGGGCTACACCGCCTTCTACACGCTGCTCCTCAACCTGGCGGTGGCGGTCGTGCTGACGCTGGTTTTCAACGCGCTGCGCGCCCGGCGGGTCGACGCGACCGTCGCGACGGACTACCACGCCTGAGCGGGCGGCGGCTGACAGCGCGCGTGCAGACCGCGGCCGTTGCGATCGCCGCCTCGTGCGGGGTGCTCTGGCAGGCTGCAGCGGCGAGTGACAAGGCCCCACCGCCGGTCGGCGCCCTCGTGAACGACGTCAACGCCGCCTTCGGCGCCTCACCACCGGACACGCCCGGCGGCGGCGCGCCGCCCTCGCCCGCGCGGTGAGTCCGCGTACTGGCCCGCGACCGCACAGTCCGAGCGCCGGGAGTTGGGCCGTTCATGGGCACCCGGGGGCGCTGCATCGTAGGGTGAGCCGAACCCTGACGGAGAAGAGCACCGATGAGCGAGACGTCCACGCGGAAGCTCCTTGAAGAAACGGCGCGGCTGGCGGCGCACTACCGCGAGTCGCTCGATGCGCGCCCGGTGCGCTCACAGCTCAGCGCGGCGGAGTTGCAGCGTGAGCTCGCGGCGCCACTGACCGAGGAGGGTGAGAGCCCCGCGCGGGTGATCGAGGCGCTGGCGCGCGCCGGAGCGGCCGGCTCGGTGGCGAGCGCCGGTCCGCGCTATTTCGGCTTCGTGATCGGCGGCAGCACGCCGACCGCATTGGCGGCAGACTGGCTGGTGTCGGCCTGGGATCAGAACGGCGGCCTCTACGCGACCTCGCCCCTGATATCCGCCATCGAGGAAGTCACCGCCGCGTGGCTGCGCGAGCTCGCGGGTCTTCCCGGCTCGATGACCGTCGGGTTCGTCACCGGCTGTCAGATGGCGAGCTTCACGGCCCTCGCGGCAGCCCGCCACCGCGTGCTGCGCAACGCCGGCTGGGACGTCGAGGCCGAGGGCTTGTTCGGCGCTCCAGCGATCGAGGTGCTGGTGAGCGACGAGGCGCACTACACCATCTTCATGGCGCTGCGGCTTCTCGGCCTCGGGGGCACCCGCCTGCGACGCGTGCCGACCGACCGTCAGGGACGCATGCGCGCCGAAGCGCTCGGGGCGATGCTCGCGTCGGTGGCCGGGCCGTGCATCGTGTGCGCGCAGGCCGGCAACGTGAACAGCGGCGCCTTCGATCCGCTCGAGGAGATCGCCCCGCTGGCGCGCGCGCGCGCGGCGTGGCTGCACGTCGACGGCGCCTTCGGTCTGTGGGCCGCGGCGGCCCCAAGCCGCGCCCATCTGGTGCGCGGCGTGTCGCTGGCTGATTCGATCGCGACCGACGGCCACAAGTGGCTCAACGTTCCCTACGACTGCGGCATCGTCTTCTGTGCGGACGAGGCCGCGCACCGCAGCGCCATGAGCTTGTCGGCGCCGGCGCTCGCGGCCCCGTATCTCGCGACCAGCGTCCGGCAGCGCGACCCGCATGAGTTTGTGCCCGAGGAGTCGCGCCGTGGCCGCGCCGTGCCGGTGTACGCGGCGCTGCGCGCGCTCGGTCGTGAGGGCCTCGCCGAGCTCATCGAGCGCAACTGCCGCCAGGCGCAGCGCTTTGCCGCGGGCCTCTCGGCGGCCGGCCACGAGGTGCTGAACGAGGTGGTGCTCAATCAGGTCGTGGTCGCCTTCGGCGACGCGGAGCGGACCCGGCGGGTCGTCGCAGCCCTGCAGGAGGATGGCACCTGCTGGTGTGGGGCTACGGTGTGGAAGGGCCGCACCGCGATGCGCATCAGCGTGAGCGGCTGGGCGACGACCGATGCCGATGTCGAGAAGAGTCTCACCGCGATCCTGCGCGTCGCACGCGACACCCGCTGAGGCGAGCGCTATCAATGAGTTACGTCCCTTCTGCCAGCGCGGCGCGGGACGGCGCGGCGGCCGGGTGTAAGGAACTGTCGAGGGCGTGATGCACGGCCGCGATCCGGCTGGGGGACTCTCCGCCGGGGGATGGGCCGCAGAGCCGCTGTCAGGTAGTGTGGCGGGCCGATGTGGATCGTCCAACTGGCGCTGCGGCGCCCCTACACGTTCATCGTCCTCGCGATCGTGATCCTCCTCCTCGGGGTGTTCGCGATCCTGCGCACGCCCACCGACATCTTTCCGAACATCAAGATTCCGGTGGTCGCCGTGATCTGGCGCTATACGGGGCTCTCGCCGGACGAGATGGCGACGCGCCTGGTCCTCGGGTCCGAGCGCAATGCCTCGACCATCGTCAACGACGTCGCGCACACCGAGTCGCAGTCGCTGTCCGGCACGGCGGTGGTCAAGTACTTCTTCCAGCCGGGCGTCAAGGAGGAGATGTCGTTCGCGCAGATCACCGGGGTGTCGCAGACGGCGCTGCGCCAGGCGCCGCCCGGCACCACCCCGCCGTTCATCCTCGCCTATAACGCCTCCTCGGTCCCGATCCTGCAGCTGGCGCTCTCGAGTCCGAGCCTCTCGGAGGCCGAGCTCTTCGACCTCGGCAACAACATCATCCGCACCGGGCTCGCGACCGTGTACGGCGCCTCGATGCCCTATCCCTACGGCGGACTGCAACGGCAGGTACAGGTGGACCTCGACCCGGATGCGCTGCGCGCCCAGCGGCTCTCGGGCAACGACGTCACCAACGCCATCGCCACCCAGAACCTGATCCTGCCGGCGGGTACGCAGAAGATCGGCGACCGCGAGTATTTCGTCGAGGTCAATGCCAGCCCGAAGACGATCGACGAGCTGAACAACCTGCCGGTGACCACCCGCAACGGCAGCGTGATCTACGTGCGCGACGTGGCGCACGTGCGCGACGGTTACCCGCCGCAGACCAACATCGTGCGCCGCGACGGGCACCGCGGCGTGCTGATGAGCGTGCTGAAAACCGGCGCCGCCTCGACGCTCGACATCATCCGCAGCATCAAGCAGCGACTGCCCGCAATCCGCGCGGCGCTCCCGCCCGACTTCCACATCGCTCTGGTGGGCGACCAGTCGCTGTTCGTGCGCGCCGCCATCGCCGGAGTGGTGCGCGAGGCGGTGATCGCCGCGGCACTCACGGCGCTCATGATCCTGCTGTTCCTCGGCAGCTGGCGCAGCACGCTGATGATCGCGATCTCGATTCCGCTGTCGATCCTCGCCTCGATCGTCTGCCTGGCGGCGCTCGGCGAGACCATCAACATCATGACGCTCGGAGGACTCGCGCTCGCGGTCGGCATCCTGGTGGACGACGCCACCGTGACGATCGAGAACATCAACTGGCATCTCGAGCAGGGCATGGAGGTGGAGGGCGCGATCCTGACCGGCGCCCATGAGATCGCCCTGCCGGCACTCGTCTCGACGCTGGCGATCTGCATCGTGTTCGTGCCGATGTTCATGCTGGTCGGCATCGCCCGGTTTCTGTTCATCCCACTGGCGGAAGCGGTCGTACTCGCGATGCTGGCCTCCTACCTCCTGTCGCGGACCCTGGTGCCGACACTGGCGAAGTACTGGCTGCAGCGGCACGACCCGCACGCCCATGCGCAGGCCCGGGGGCCGTTCGCGCGCTTGCAGGCGGCCTTTGCGCAGCGCTTCGAGCGACTGCGTGAGAGCTACCGCGGGCTGCTCGATCGCGTGCTCGGCGCCGGCCCGCGCTTTACGCTCCCCTTCCTCGGGGCGATGGCAGCGACGGCGCTGCTCGCCTTTCCCTTCGGCCGCTATCTGCCGGGTCTGGGCCAGGACTTCTTTCCGAGCGTCGATGCCGGACAGATCCTGCTGCACCTGCGCGGGCCGACCGGTATCCGCATCGACGAGACCGCGGCACTGTGCGACCGCGTCGAGGCCACCGTGCGCCAGATGATCCCGGCGAGCCAGATCGCGAGTCTCGTCGACGACATCGGCGTGCCCTACAGCGGCATCAATCTCTCCTACTCGACTTCGGCGCCCGTCGGCCCAGGGGATGCCGACATCTTCGTGAACCTCACCGCCGATCACCGGCCTACGGAAGAGTACGTGCGTGCGCTGCGTGAGCGGCTGCCGCTCGATTACCCGGGAGTCACCTTCGCCTTCCTGCCGGCGGATATGGTGAGTCAGATTCTGAACTTCGGTCTCCCGGCACCACTCGACGTGCAGATCTCGGGCTTCGACGTCGAGGGCAACCGCGCCTACGCCAACGCCCTGCTCGCCCGGATGCACAAGATCCCGGGTGCGGTCGACCTGCGTATTCAGCAGGCCTTCGACTATCCGCAGCTCGACGTGGTGGTCGATCGCAGCAAGGCGGCGCTGCTCGGCCTCACCGAGCAGGACGTGGCCTCCAATCTCCTCGTGTCGCTGTCGGGGAGCTTCCAGACCACGCCGTCATTCTGGATCGATCCGCAGAATGGCACGCAGTACTCGGTCGCCACCCAGACGCCGCAGTACCGCCTGGCATCACTCCCGGATCTCGCCACCACGCCCATCACGGGCACCGCCGGCAATTCACAGCTGCTCGCCAATCTCGCCAGCTTTCATCGCAGCGCGGGACCGGCGGTGGTGAGCCATTACGATGCCACGCCGGTCATCGATATCTACGGAGCCCTGCAGGGTGCGGATCTCGGTTTCATGTCGGCGCAGATCAACAAGCTCGTGGCCGAGACCCGCCCGCAGCTGCCGCGCGGCTCGCAGGTTACGGTACGGGGTCAGGTGAAGACCATGACCGACTCCTTCAACGGGCTGCTGATCGGGCTCGCGGGAGCGATTGTGCTGGTGTACCTGCTGATCGTGATCAATTTCCAGTCGTGGCTCGATCCCTTCATCATCATCACGGCACTCCCGGCGGCGCTCGGCGGGATCGTGTGGATGTTGTTCCTGACGCACACACCGGTGAGCGTGCCGGCGCTCACCGGGGCCATCATGTGCATGGGTGTCGCGACCGCCAACAGCGTGCTGGTGGTGAGCTTTGCGCGCGGGCGCATGAACGCCGGCGACGACGCGCGCCACGCGGCGCAGCAGGCGGGCGTCATGCGCTTCCGCCCGGTGCTGATGACGGCACTCGCGATGATCATCGGCATGGTCCCCATGGCTCTCGGCCTCGGTGAAGGCGGTGAGCAGAACGCACCGCTTGGCCGCGCGGTGATCGGGGGACTGGTGTTCGCGACCGTGGCGACGCTGTTCTTCGTGCCGACAGTGTTTACACTGATCCATGGACGGCTCGCCGCCGAGCGCGCCCCCGGAGTCGCCGATGCCTGACGTGCCCCCCTCCTCCACCGCCGCGGCGGATCCGCGCGTCAGGCGTTATGCGCTGATCGCGCTCGCGGTGGCGCTGGTGCTCGCGGCCTGGGGGATCCTGAGCCGCCTGAGCGCCCGCATTGCCCTCGAGCATGCGGCCGCCGCGGCGGGGATCTTCACCGTGGCGACGACCCACCCGAGCCGCGGACCGGGGTCCGACCTGCTGGTGCTTCCCGGTACCGTGCAGGCCTTCTACGAGGCGCCCATCTACGCGCGCACGGCCGGCTACCTGCGCGTTTGGCGCACGGACATCGGCGCGAGCGTGAAGAAGGGACAGTTGCTGGCCGAGATCGACGCCCCGGAGGTCGACCAGCAGCTGCGCCAGGCGGAGGCCGACCTCGCCACCGCGCAGGCCAACTACCAGCTGGCGCGCACTACTACCGAGCGCTGGCAGGGGTTGCTCGCGACGGAGTCGGTCTCCAAGCAGGACGCGGACGAGCGCGCCGGGGACGCCGCCGCCAAGGCGGCCGCCGCACAATCCGCGGCCGCCAACCTCGCCCGCCTGAAGGAGCTCGAGGCCTTCAAGCGGGTGGTCGCGCCCTTCGACGGCGTCGTCACTCAGCGCAACACCGACATAGGCGCCCTCATCAACGCCGGTGAGGCACCAGGTAGCGCACTGTTCCGCGTGGCCGATACCCACCGGCTGCGCATCTATGTGTCGGTGCCGCAGAGCTATGCGGGTCAGATCAGCCCGGGACTGACCGCAGGACTCGTGTTCGCCGACCGCCCGGGCAAACGCTACCAGGCCGCCGTCGTCTCCACCGCGCGCGCCCTCGATGCCAGCTCGCGCACCCTGCAGGTGGAACTGCAGATCGACAACAGCGGCGGGGAGCTCCTGCCCGGCTCCTATGCGGAGGTGCACTTTGACCTGCAAGGCGCGAGCACCACGCTGCGGATACCGGTGAATGCGGTGCTGTTCCGCGCCCAGGGGCTGCTGGTGGCGACCGTCGACTCCACGAACCACGCGCACCTGCAACGCATCACGCAGGGGCAGGACTTCGGGCGTGAGATCGAAGTGCTCTCCGGGATCGGGCCCGACGACACCCTGATCGTCAACCCGCCCGACTCGATCAGCGACGGTATGCAGGTGCGTATCGCCGTCCCCGCCGGCGCGGCGCCGCCCGGACACGGCTGATGCGCGCAGTCGCACGGCTTGCCGTCGCGGCCGGCTGCGCTCTTGCGGGCTGCTCGCTCGCTCCCCACTACGAGCGTCCGGCGACCGCGCCGGCAGGCGCCACCTACCAGGAGCTCGGCGACTGGAAGCTCGCGGCGCCGGCGGACAACGCGCCGCGCGGCGCCTGGTGGAGGATGTTTAACGACCAGGAACTCAACGAGCTCGAGTCGCGCGTCACCGATGCCAACCAGAGCCTGAAGGCCGCCTTCGCCCGGCTCGAGGAAGCCCGCGCGCAGACGCGCGCCGCGCGCGCCGCATGGTTTCCCCTGCTGACCGCCGATGCCAGCGCCACGCGCCAGCGCACCTCGCTGAATGCCCCGGGCTTCGCCCCCGCCAACCAACCGATCTACAACACCTTCATCGCCGGGGGCGAACTTTCCTACGAGATCGACGTCTTCGGGCGCGTGCGCAACACGGTCTCCGGCGCCCGTGCCACGGAGCAGGCGACCGCCGGCGATGTGGCGGCGCTCGATCTCAGCGTGCACGCGGAGCTCGCCACGGACTACTTCTCGCTCCGTGGCCTCGACGCACAGCAGCAGCTCCTCGACCGCACGGTCGCCGACTACGCCAAGGCACTCGCGCTCACCCGCAACCTCTACCAGGGCGGGGCGGGCGCGATCTCCGACGTGCACCAGGCGCAGGCGCAGCTCGAGACCGCCCGTACCCAGGCCGAGGACACGCGGCTCAGGCGCGCGCAGACCGAGCACGCGATCGCGGTGCTGGTGGGCGCGCCGGCCACGAGCTTCCATCTCGAGGCGCGGCCGCTCGAGCCGGATCCCGCGCTACCGGTGGTGGATCCCGGGCTGCCGTCGCAGCTCCTCGAGCGCCGCCCGGACGTCGCGGCCGCCGAGCGGCGCGTGGCCGCCGCCAACGCCGCGATCGGCGTGGCGCGGGCGGCGTACTTTCCGCTGTTCAGCCTGACCGCCTCCGCGGGGCAGGAAAGCACACAGAGCACCAGCTGGCTGAGCGCGCCGAGCCGCTTCTGGTCGATCGGGCCGCAGGGCGTACTCACGGTCTTCGACGCGGGGCTGCACGCGGCGCAATCGGCCGCCGCCCACGCCGCCTACGACGAGCAGGTCGCCAACTACCGCGGCACCGTGCTCGGCGCCTACCAGGATGTGGAAGACAACCTGGCGGCGCTGCGGCAGCTGACGCTCGAGGGCGCGAGCCAGGCGGCCGCCGTCAGCGCCACGCAGGGTGCGCTCGATCAGGCCAACTACCGGTATAAAGGCGGCGTGGTCACCTACCTCGAGGTCGTGGCGACCGAGAACGCGGCGCTGGCGGCGCGCCTCGCGGCGGTCGACATCGAGACACGACGAATCAGTGCGACGGTGCTGCTGGTGCGCGCGCTCGGCGGAGACTGGCAGACTGGCCACTCTGCTGAACTCAAGTAGCGTGCGCGGCGCCTGGGAGCGGTTGCGGAGCGCACGCGCGCACGCGGGCGGCTGCGCTGCGCTGGCAGCACTCGCGCTGGTCGCGCTCGCCGCGCACGCGGATGAGCCGCCCGCCGTGGCCGGTGCCCCGGCGCCGGCCAGCAACCTACCCATGCTGCTCGGCGCACAGTACACGTTCATCGAGCAGAAGCAGACGGCGCTCAGCTCTCCCTATGCGGGAAAGTTCAGCCTGGACCCGCACGGTGACCGCCAGGCGACTCACACCATTGGGTTGTACGGCGGCTGGGCCCCGCTCGCCTCGGCGCAGCTTTATCTCGACACCGAGAAGTTCATGGGTGCGGGGGTAAGCGGCGCGACCGGCCTCGGCGGGCTCACCAACGGCGACGTCGTTCGCGAAGGTGTCCCCGGCCTCAAGAAGGAGTTCTACATCGCCCGCCTCTACGCGCGCTTCATGGTGCCGCTCGGAGTCGAGGTCGCACGCCTTTCCCGCGCGCAGGATCAGTTCCCGGGCACCGAGGCGGTGCGGCGCCTCGAGCTGAAGGTGGGGCGAATGTCGGTGGCGGACGACTTCGACAAGAACACATATGCAAATTCGCCGCGTACCCAGTTCCTGAACTGGTCACTGTGGAACAACACGGCGTGGGACTTCGCGGCCAACACCCGCGGCTACACTGACGGCTTCGTCGTCGGCTACATCGGCCGGTCGTGGTCGCTCAAGTACGGCATGTATCGCATGCCGCTGTACGCCAACGCCCAGACACTCGAGACGCTGCTGCGGGCGCGTGAGCAGGATCTCGAGCTGACGCTGTCCCCGGCGGCTGTGGGCACGGTGGTGCGTCTCCTCGCCTACCGCAACACCGCGCGCATGGGCAGTTACGCCGACGCGCTCGCCAGCGCACAGGCCGCCGGCACCGCGCCGGACGTCGCGGCCAACGACAGCCAGGGCCGTCACAAGAGCGGTTATGGCCTGAACGCCGAACAGCCGCTCGCGGATAACGGGGACAGCGGTCTGTTCCTGCGCCTCGGCTGGCAGGACGGGAAGAACGAGGATTTCGTGTTCACCGAAGTCGACCGGCACGCGAGCTTCGGCGGCCAGCTCTCCGGAATCCGCTGGTCACGGGGCGAGGACCGGCTGGGGGCCGCGGTGGCAATCGGGGGCCTCTCCGACCTGCACCGCGACTATCTCGCCGCCGGCGGCTCCGGGTTCCTGCTCGGCGACGGGCGGCTCAACTACGCGCAGGAGAAGATCCTCGAGACCTACTACCGCGCGAGCTGGACCTGGTCGCGCGGCGCGGTCTCCCTGCATGCGCAGCTCACCCCGGATTTTCAGTACATCCGCAACCCCGGGTTCAATCAGGATCGCGGCCCGGTACGCTTCTACACCCTGCGCGTGCACCTCGAGTACTGAGCGCTAACCGCTGTTGGCAGCGGCCCGGGCACAAAGAAAGCGCGGCGGCGCACCGGCGTTTGCGCAGTCTCTCTCCCCAGGCTTCCACGCGCGGAGGCAACCAACCTCCGTGTCCGCCGGCCTCCGCGCGGGAAGTTCGTGCGCTCAGGCCGTGCGTGTATATAGAACCGTTGCGGGCCGTTCGGCAAGCTGTCTGCTAACGGCAATATGTCTGTGATTGGCGTCGGCGAGCGCCGACGCGCTGTTGGTTACGCGCCGCGAGCTACTTGGCGCGCGCGAAATCGATGAAGCCGCGCTCGATGTCGGTGTGTGTCAGCTGCACGCGCAGCGTGTCGCCCACGTCGAGCCCCTGGAAGCCGCGCACCAGGCGCCCCTCGGCGAGCGGGTGCGCGATGCGTACCCAGGTGCCGTCGGGGTTGACGCCGGTAACGAGCGCATCGAACTGCTCACCGATGCGCGGCTCGAGCAGCATCGCCGCGGCGGACTTGCGCACCTGACGCTCCACCTTGGCGGCGTTGCCCTCCTGCTCCGTGCAGTGCTGCGCCAGGGTCCGCAGCGTTGCCTCATCGTAGGGAGCCGGCCGGCCGGCGAGCGCGGCCTTGACGAGCCGCTGGGTGAGCAGATCGGGGAAGCGCCGGTTGGGCGCGGTGGCATGCGTGTAGTCGCTCACCGCGAGACCGAAGTGCCCCTCGGCGGGCTCCCCCGGTCGCTTGAGCACGTACTCCCCCGCGCCGAGAAGCTTCACGACCGCGAGCGACAGATCCGGGAAGCGCTCGGGAGCTTTCTGCTCGCAGCTCACCAGGAACGCACTGAGCGCGCGCGCATCGGGCGTCGCGGGGAGCGACCCGCCGACCGTCGCCGCGAGCGCGACGATCCGTCCCCAGCGCTCGGGCACGCGCAGCACGCGGCGCAGCGATAGGGAATGCTTGCCCTCGAGGAACTGCGCAACCACGCCGTTGGCGGCGATCATGAAATACTCGATGAGCTCCTTGGCGCGGTTGTCCTCATCGGGCTTGAGGTCCATGAGCGCGCCGCCGTCGTAGACCGCCTGGGCCTCGAGGGTGGTGAGACCGAGCGCTCCCTGAGCCTTGCGCACGCGCTTCAGGGCCTGCGCGACGCGGTCCTGGATACGCAACTGCTCGTCCATCCCCGCGACCGCCGCGACCGGCGGCGGGATTGGTCCCTTAGCGTCGAGCCAGGCCGCTACGCTGTTGTAGGCGAGCTTGGCGCGGTTGACGACCCGCGCGCGATAGACATCGGAGCTGCCGACGGCGCCATCCGCGGTCACGGTCATCTCGATGACGAGGCTCAGGCGCTCTGCGCCCTGGGCGAGCGTGGTCAGGTCGGTCGAGAGCCGCTCCGGCAGCATTGGAAAGACCTGGGCGGCCGTGTAGACGCTGGTCGTATTGCCGCTCGCATGCGCGTCGATGGGGGAGCCTGCCGACACGGTGCCGTCGACGTCGGCGATCGCCACCAGGATGCGCGTCGCGCCGCCCGCGAGCGACTCGGCGACCGAGAGCTGGTCGAGGTCGCGCGATTCGTCGTTGTCGATCGAGCACCACAGGAGCGAACGCAGATCGCGGAACTCAGGTCCGGCGGCCGCCGCGGGGCCGTCGATGGCGCGCAGCTGCGTGAGCGCGGCGGGCGGAAAATCCGGCTCCAGGCCATGCTCGTGCATGGCGCGCCGCGCGATGCGCGTGAGCTCCTCTTGGCCGTCATTGCCGGGTGACATCGGTGCATGATAATAGCTCGGTCACATGCGCTTTGGCCCGCTCGCACGCCACAGCGAGCGGCAGGTTTGCGGCGAGCCCGGCGGCGATGCCCGAGGCCAGTGCGCAGCCGGTGCCCCGCCGCGGCGCGGCGCAGCGCGGCGCGGTGAATTCGTGCACGCTGCCGTCGCACGTCACGAGCCGGTCGATGGCGAGCGCACCCGGCGTGTGCCCGCCCTTCATGAGCACCGCCACCGCGCCGAGCGCGCAGAGTGCGCGTCCCTGGCCGATGATCTCCTCGGGCGTTGCGGCGGGCGGGGAGCCGAGCAGCGCCGCCGCTTCCGGGATGTTAGGAGTCAGGAGCGTCGCCCGCGGCAGCAGATGCCTGACGAGCGCCGTGCGCCCCTCGGCGTCGAGCAGCTCGCCGCCCGAGGTGGCCGCGAGCACCGGATCGAGGACCAGCGGCAGGAGCTCGCGCGGCGGCAGCGTCTCGGCCACCGCCTCGACGATCGCACGGCTTCCCAACATGCCGGTCTTGACGGCCGCGGCGCGCCCGGTCGCGAGCGCGGCGGCGATCTGGGCGCGCACCAGCCCCGGGGGGAGCAGCTCCACCGCCACGACCTCGCGATCGCTTTGGGCGGTCACCGCGGTGACGGCGCACAGTGGCTCGACTCCGAAGCGCGCGAGCGTCGCGACGTCACGGGCGAGCCCGGCCCCGCCGCTCGAGTCCGTGCCGGCGATGACGAGAACCGCGGTCACTCGCCGAGCGCGACCAGCGCGACGTTGCGGTGACCCTGGGCTTCGAGCGCGCGCGCCGCCCGCCAGGCGCGCACGCCGGTGCGGCAGCAGAGCACGATGCGCGGCGCGGGCGGGAAGTCGTGCCTCGCCTGCTCGAGGTCTTCGACACGGATACGCAGCGCCGCTGGAAAGGGTGAGAGCGGCGCCTCGGTGAAGCCCCGCAGGTCGATCACGAGGTCGGAAGGCCCGACCTCCTCGGGCGCGATGAAGGCGAGCGCAGCGGGTGGCTCGTGCGCCTTGGCGAAGGAGAAGCCCCCGAGGTGCAGCGTGCGGAAGTCGACGCTGATCAGCCGCCCGAGCACTGTCGGCTCGAGCCTGAGCAACAGGGCGAGCGTCAGGTGCGCCTGCAGAGTCCCGATCACCCCGACGGCGGTGCCGAGCACGCCGGAGGCGGCGCACGAGCCCGCCTGGCGCGGCAGCTCCGGAAACACCGCGCGGTAGCTCGGCGCGCCGCCGCAGAAGGCGCCGACGTACCCCGAGAGGCCGAGGACGGAGGCGCTGACCAAGGGTTTGCCGCCGCGCTGGCAGGCATCGCTCAGCGCATAGGTCGCGGCGAAGCTGTCCGCGGCATCGACGATGACGTCGGCGGCGGCGACGAGGGAGGCCGCGTTGGCAGGCGTCAGGCGCTCCGCGAGCGTGTCGATGTGTACCTCGGGGTTCAAGGCGCTGAGCGCGGCACGCGCCGCCGCGGCCTTCGGTTTCCCGAGATCGCTCATGCGATAGAGCGGCTGGCGGTGGAGATTCGACTCCTCGACGCGGTCGTGATCGACGATCGTGAGCCGTCCGACGCCCGCGGCGGTGAGGTACTGAAGCACCGCGCAGCCGAGTCCGCCGGCGCCCACCACGGCGACCGCCGCCGCGGCGAGGCGCGCCTGGCCGCCCTCTCCTACTTCGGGCAGCAGCTCCTGACGGGAGTAGCGATCGCTCACGAGGTCCGCCTGCAGCTCTCAAGCCGCCCTGGCCGCCGTGGCGAGCCAGGCACGTGTGCGCGCCTCGGGATCCACGTTCCGCACGATGTCGGTCACCACCGCTGCGACATCCGCACCCGCGGCGAAGACATCGGCGAGACGCTCCAGAGTGAGTCCGCCGATCGCGACCAGCGGAATCGCGCCGATGCGCCGCTTCCACTCCCCGATGCGCGCCAGGCCCTGTGGTTTCCAGGGCATCGCCTTGAGGAGCGTCGGGTAGATGGGACCCAGGGCCACGTAGTCAGGCTGGTTGCAGAGGGCGCGCTCGAGCTCGGCATTGTCGTGGGTGCTGATGCCGAGCCGCACCCCCGCGCGGCGCAGCGCCGGGAGGTCCGCGCCGGCGAGATCGCCCTGCCCCAGGTGGACGAAATCGCAACCCTCGGCGAGGGCAATCTCCCAATAGTCATTGACGATGAGCTGCAGGCCCGCCGCGGCGCACAGCGCGCGCGCCGCGCGCACCTCGGCGCGCACTTCGGTGGCGGACCGTTCCTTGATGCGCAGCTGCAGCAGCCGCACACCGAGCGGCGCGAAGCGCCCCACCCAGGCGGCACCGTCGACGATCGGATAGACGCGCGGCAGCCTCATCCGAGGAACGCCCGGCCGATCACCGGAGTCGAGGGCTCGGCGAAGTCGCGCGGCTCGATCGGGCCGGCGAGGCGCGCGGCGCGCCCGGCTGCCACAGCCTGCGCGAACGCGGCGGCCATCGCCACCGGGTCGGTGGCCTGCGCAACCGCGGTGTTGATCAGCACCGCATCGAAGCCGAGCTCCATAGCGTGCGCGGCGTGCGAGGGAACCCCGAGCCCGGCGTCGATGATGAGCGGCACGTCGGGAAAGTGCGCGCGCAGCGCCGTGAGACCGAACAGGTTATTGAGGCCGCGCCCGGAGCCGATCGGTGAGCCCCAGGGCATCAGCACGCGGCAGCCCGCGGCGAGCAGCCGCTCGGCCACCACCAGATCCTCGGTGGTGTAGGGAAAGACCTCGAAGCCTTCCGCGCACAGGATGCGGGCGGCCTCGGTGAGCCCGAACACATCCGGCTGCAGCGTGTCGTCCTCGCCGATCACCTCGAGCTTCACCCACGGGGTGGCGAACACCTCGCGCGCCATGTGCGCGGTAGTCACCGCCTCCTTCACCGTGTGGCAGCCCGCGGTGTTGGGCAGCACCCGCACGCCGAGCCCGCGGACAATGGACCAGAAGCCTTGGCCCGCGCGTTCCCCGCCCGCTTCGCGCCGCAGCGACACGGTCACCACCTCGGCGTGAGCGGCGCGCACCGCGTCGGTCAGGGTCGCGGGCGAGGGATAACGGGCCGTGCCGAGGAGCAGCCTGGAAGTGAGCTCGGTTCCATAGAGCTTCAGCATTCACCCTCCCTGCATCGGCGCGAGCACTTCCACGCGATCGCCGTCGGCGAGTGTGGTGCGCGCGCGGGCGTCCGCGGCCACGAACTCGCCGTTGACGGCCGTCGAGACCGTGCGGCCGCCGTAGCCGAGCGCCTCGAGCGTTGCCGCGAGCTCGCGCGCGGTGGTCTCACGCCAGACGCCGTTGACGAGGATCCTCATCCATCACCTCCGCAAAATGGCGACCCTCGAGCAGGGCCTCGGCGGCGCGGCGCGCCAGCGCGGGTGCGATCAGAAAGCCATGGCGGTACAGGCCATTGACGTAGAGCACGCGATCCACGCGGCGGATACGCGGCAGGTTGTCGGGAAACGCGGCGCGCACGCCGGTGCCGGTCTCGAGGATCTCGGCCTCGCCGAACGCCGGGTGCAGCGCGTACGCCGAGGAGAGGAGCTCGAGAAGCGAGCGCGCGCTGATGCGCTGTGCGGCATCGCTCTCGATCATGGTGGCGCCGACCATGTAGATGCCCTCGCCGCGCGGCACCACGTACACCGGCATGCGTGGGTGCAGCACCCGCACCGGACGCGACAGCACCACCTCCGGGGCGCGCACCAGCAGCATTTCTCCGCGTACACCCCGCAGTCCCGCGAGCGCGCGGCGCGCGTCAAGGCCGCTGCAGTCGAGTACCTCGCGCCCGGCAAGCCGCGCCGCCTCCGCGTCGACGCCGAAACGCACCGTCACGCCGAGCTCCACGGCGCCCGCCAGAAGCGCCGCGAGCGCGGCACGCGGATCGAGGTGGCCTTCCGCGGCGAAGTACAGCGCGCTGGCGAACCGGCCCGCGAGGTCGGGCTCGAGGGCCGCCAGCGCGGCGGCATCGAGCGTGTCGAAGTGCGCGGTGCGGCGAGCGAACTGCACGAGCTCGCCCGCATCGCGTGCGTGCGCGAGCACCAGCGTACCCTTGAGCGCGGTGGCGGGAAATCGCCGCCGCCACCAGCCGATGCCCTCCTCTCCGAGGCGCGCGATCAGGGGGCCGGCGCTCTCGAGCTCGCACCACGGCGCGAGCATGCCGCCGGCGAACCACGAGCAGCCCGCGCCGCTGAGCGCCGCGGCGCGCTCCAGCACCTCGACCGCGGCGCCGCGCTCGGCGAGCTCCACCGCGCAGGTGAGCCCCGCAACGCCCGCACCGATGACCGTGACGCGCACGGCTTTAAGCATCCTTGGCCGCGGGGATGTACAGCTCCGAGCCGCCGGCGCGGAATTTCTCGGCCATCTCGCGCATACCCTGCGCGCGCGCCTCGGCGCGCACCTCGTGCGAGATCCTCATGGAGCAGAACTTCGGCCCGCACATCGAGCAGAAGTGCGCCACCTTGTGGCCCTCCTTTGGCAGCGTCTCGTCGTGGAACGCGCACGCCGTGTCGGGATCGAGCGAGAGGTTGAACTGGTCCTGCCAGCGAAAGTCGAAGCGCGCGCGCGACAGCGCGTCATCACGCTCGCGCGCCGCGGGATGCCCCTTGGCGAGATCCGCCGCGTGCGCGGCGATCTTGTAGGTGATGACGCCGGTCTTCACGTCGTTGCGGTCGGGGAGCCCCAGGTGCTCCTTGGGGGTGACATAGCAGAGCATCGCGGTGCCGAACCAGCCGATCATGGCGGCGCCGATCGCCGAGGTGATGTGGTCGTAGCCGGGCGCGATGTCGGTGGTGAGGGGGCCCAAGGTATAGAACGGCGCCTCGCCGCAGGTGGCGAGCTGCTTGTCCATGTTCTCCTTGATCTTGTGCATCGGCACGTGGCCCGGGCCCTCGATCATGACCTGACAGTCGCACGCCCAAGCGATGCGCGTGAGCTCCCCGAGCGTCTCGAGCTCGGCGAACTGCGCGGCGTCGTTGGCGTCGGCGATCGAGCCGGGCCGCAGGCCGTCGCCCAGCGAGAAGCTCACGTCATAGGCGCGGCAGATCTCGCAGATCTCCTCGAAGTGCTCGTAGAGGAAGCTCTCGCGATGATGTGCCAGGCACCACTTGGCCATGATCGAACCGCCGCGCGAGACGATGCCGGTGACGCGCGAGACGGTGAGTGGCACGTAGGGAAGCCGCACGCCGGCGTGGATGGTGAAGTAGTCGACGCCCTGTTCGGCCTGCTCGATGAGCGTGTCACGGTAGACCTCCCAGGTCAGCTCCTCGGCCACGCCGCCGACTTTCTCGAGCGCCTGGTAGATGGGGACGGTGCCGATCGGCACCGGTGAGTTGCGCAGGATCCACTCGCGGATGGTGTGGATGTTGCGCCCCGTCGAGAGGTCCATGACAGTGTCGGCGCCCCAGCGGATAGCCCATACCATCTTGTCGACCTCCTCGGCGGTGGAGGAAGTGACCGCGGAGTTGCCGATATTGGCGTTGATTTTCACCAGAAAGTTCCGCCCGATGATCATCGGCTCGGACTCGGGGTGATTGACATTGGCCGGGAGGATCGCACGGCCGGCGGCGATCTCAGTGCGCACGAACTCCGGCGTCACGTGCTCGGGGATCGAGGCGCCCCAGGAGTTGCCGTCGCGCGCGGCAACTTCGGCGCGCTTCTCGCGTCCGAGGTTCTCGCGAATCGCCACGTACTCCATCTCGGGCGTGATGATGCCGGCGCGCGCGTAGGCGAGCTGCGTCACCGCCTTGCCGCCCCGGGCGCGCAGCGGTGCACGGCGCGCGGGGAACTCCGGTGCCGCCTTGCCGCCCGCGACCAGCCCGTTGTCGATCAGCTGCACCCGGCGGCCCGGGTACGCCTCGGTGTCGCCCCGCGCCGCGATCCACCCGGCGCGTAGCCGGGCGAGCCCGGCTTCAATGTCGATGGCGACCGCGGGATCGGTGTAGGGGCCGGACGGATCGTAGACGGTCAACGGCGGCTCGCCGCTCGAGGGGTGCAGCGCGATCTCGCGCATCGGGACCTTGAGGTCCGTGTGCAGCCGCCCGGCGCGATACACCTTGCGCGAGGCCGGGAAGGATTCGGAGACGACGTGCCAACTTTGCGCATTCATCAGACACCCCTGGCGTACGGCCACAGAAGATCCGGCGAATGCTGCCCATGGGAAAGGGATCGGAATTTCGCTTTCCTACGCCAGCATTAACTGGATCAGGTTCGGAGGGTCGCCACGCTGCGCTTCCTCGAGCGCCGATGGCCTCTCAGCCCCCTGCCGGGGCTCCCCTAGCTTCAAGCGCGGAAAGTAGTACGAGTTGCCGTGGCGGTCAATGCTCTCGGGGCTGGCGACCGGCGCCTCGTGGTGCTGTTATTTTCGGGCGCTGCACCTGGGCGACGCGGCGCGCGTCGCTCCGCTCGACAAGCTGAGCGTCGTTGGTGACGCTCAGGTCCTGAAGGTCAGGTGCGCACACGGCGGCGGCACGCGGCCGCCGCGCGTTCAGTTCCCTTCCGAGGCGCTCGGCTGGCGGTCAGCTCGGCCGCCCGCTCCCATGACTCGCCTGGCCGCCCTTGCGGCCCGCTTGCGCCGCGAGCTCCGGGTGCTGTGAGAAGCTGCGCTTCGCATCCGGCACGCTCTGCCCGCCCTTGCGACCGGCGACGGCGGCGAGCGCTCTGTTCTGCGAGAAGCTGCGCTTCGATCCCGGCACGCTCTGACCGCCCTTGCGTCCGGCCTCGGCGGCCAAGCGGCGATTCTGCGAGAAGCTGCGCTTTTCGTCCGGCACGGCCTTGCCGCCCATGCTGGCGATCTGCCGCTGCCGCTCCGCGTTCATCGAGGCAAAGCCCCGATGCGACAACCGTCCTTCCGTTGCGTGAGCCACTGCTCCACTCCTTCCGACCCTGAGGCCGGCGCAAGCCCGTAAAATGAAATTGCCTCTCTCGACACCGAGGATACGCCCGAGGCGCAGCTGAGAAAACCGTCCGGAAGCGCTCCTCGCCCGCGGCGGCGGCGGTTTGCCCTGCCTTCAGGGGGTTAGGTGGTCGATCACGAGGCCCAGCAGGCCATCCTTGCCCACCCTGTAGGTGACCTCGCCGAAGGGATCCCCGCTCGCCCCGACCGGCGTGCCCGAGCGGGCGATGCGCGCGACGACCGCAACGCTGTCCCCGGGACCGAAGCTGCGGCCCGGAATCATGGAGTCCTTGGGTGTCAGCTCGACGGTCTGCGGGAACTCGCTCGCGAGGCGTCGCACGGCGAGCGGCGGGCCGGGGTGCGCCGGGTCGCGGACGAAAACGAAGAGCGGAGAGTCACCGGAAGACTGCTGCAGTCCCGGTGCGAGCGTGATCCTGACGCGCACGCTGGCCACCGCGGCTGGCGCGGCGGCAGTGCCCGCCTGCCCCGTCACGGCTCCCGCGCCCAGCGGCGCCGGGACGTCAGCGTTCAGCTGCCGATCGATCGCCGTGATCTGCTGCTCGAGGAAGGTGCGGACCGCATCCGGCGGGTTCATCGCCAGCACCTTCGTGAAGCGCTGCCGCGCGAGCGGCAAGTCACCGCGGCGGGCGGCCACCGCCGCGCCGAAGAACAGCGCCTTGCCCGAGTCCGGAGCGACGACCAGCGCCCGCTCGATGAGGCGCGCGGCGCGCCCCTCGAGCTCCGCCGGGTCGCTCAGCGCGAGCGCCTGGGCCTCGCCGATGAGCGCCTCCGCGTTCTTGCCGCCACTCAAATGATCGGCCCGCTCGTAGGCCCGATAGGCGAGCGGATATTCCTGCAGCGCGATATAGGAGCGGCCGAGCATCAGCCAGCCGTCGAGATTGTCGGGATTGCGCTCGAGGCGGCGCGCCAGCTGGGCCACCATGGTCTCAGGGGAATTGGCGGCCGGCGGCGCCCGCCAGGGCCAGTTGCTCCAGATGAAATACAAGGCCGCGGCACCGACCACCAGCACCGCGGTCGCGGACAACGCCGTCCACAGCGCGGGTTTCGGGCCCTCGGGGCGCGAGCGCAGCAGCGGGACCGCAACCAGCGCGATGCCGGCCACGGTGAGCGCGGCGGCGAGCAGCACGAAAGTCAGCATCAGGGCCGCGCGTCCTCGTCCACCGGCTCGAAATCCTGGTCGAGGAGCGCCCGACGCGCCCGCACCACGCGCGTAAGGACGATCGCGCCGATCAGCAGCAGCACCCACGGGGCGAGCCACAGCCAGGCGGTGCGCGCCGTGAAACGCGGCCGGAAGAGGATAAAGTCGCCGTAGCGCGCCACCATGAAGGCGCGCACCTCGGCGTCGGACTTGCCCGCGAGGAGCATGTCACGCACCTCGGCCCGCAGGTCCGCCGCAAGCGACACCGGGGAGTCAGCCAGCGCCTCGTTCTGACATTGCATGCAGCGAAACTCGTGCGTGAGCGCCAGATAGTGCGCCTGCAGCTCGGGCGTCGGCATCTGCGTCGGATCGACCGCGAGTGCCGGAAGTGCGGGCGCGAGCGCGGCGAGCACACCCAGAATGGCGACCGCTGCCGGGTGCTTCATGATCCGGGGAACGGCTGTCGCGGCACGCGCGGCAGGATCTCACGCGTCCACACATCGTGAGTGAGCGAGCCGACGACCTTGTAGACGACGATGCCCTGCGGGTTCACGAGGAAGGTCTCGGGCGCGCCGTACACGCCCCAGTCGATCGCAGCGCGTCCGGCGTGATCGACCGCGACGACTTCGTAGGGATTGCCGAGCTGCTGCAGCCAGGCGCGCGCCTCGGTGTCGTCGTCCTTCCAGTCGAGCCCGACGACCGGCAGCACCCCCGCCCGCTGTATCTCGAGCAGAGTGTCGTGCTCCGCGCGGCAGCCGCCGCACCAGGTTCCCCAGACATTAAAAAGGTACCAGCGGCCCTTGAGGTCCGTCGAGCGCACCGCTCGTGATGCGTCGGCGAGATCGGGGAGCGAGAAGCTCGGCGCGGGTTTGCCGACCAGCGGCGAGGCGATGATGTCCTTTTCCGGAGCGTGACGGATTCCGATCGCGAGGATCACGACGAGCGGGACGAACACCGCCATCGGCAGCACGAAGCGGTTCATGTTGCCTGCTCGCCCACCGCGCTGGCTGCGGCGGCCTCCTGCACCGCGCGTGCCGGGCGGTAGCGCCGATCGGAGGATGCCACCGCACCGCCGATCGCCATGATGAGCGCCGCCAGCCAGATGAGGCTCACCAGCGGCCGTATCTGAATGCGCACGCTCCAGCGGCCGGCACCGAGATCGTCGCCGAGCGCCACGAGCAGGTTGTTGCCCCGGCTCATGTGAATCGCGGTCTCGGTGGTGAGCTGGTGCTGCACCCAGTACTGGCGCTTTTGCGGCTTGAGCACGGCCACCGGCGCGCCGCCGCGTGTCACGACGATCGTGCCGCCGACGCCGTCGTAATTCGGGCCTTCGATCGGAGCTACGCCCTCGAAGCGGAATTCATAACCGCCGGCGGCCGTGCCGGCACCGGGCGCGAGCGCCACGTCGCGCTCGAGGGTGAAGGACTGCACCGTCGTGAGGGCGATGACCGCGAGACCGATGCCGATGTGCGCAATGCTCATGCCGAGCACGGCGCGCGACAGCGAGAGCCCGCGCCGCCAGCGATCGAGCGGATCGACGAGCGAGGCGAGGATGATCCACGCGCCGAGCGCCGCCCCGACCGGCGTCAGCACCTGGCCGTGGGAGTAAATGCCGAAGGCCAGCCCGAGCGCAAAGACCACAGCGAGGGCGAGCGTCATGAGGAGCGTGCGCTGCTTGTCGGAGAGCCGTCCGCGCTTCCAGCTCGAGTGAATCCCGAGGGGCAGCAGCGCCATGAGCGGCAGCATCGACAGCATGAAGGTCGGGTTGAAGTACGGGGCGCCGACCGACAGCGTGCCGAGCTTAAGCGCGTCGGACACGAGCGGCGCCAGCGTCCCGGCGAACACGGTCGCGGCGGCGGTCACCAGCAGCACGTTGTTGAACAGGAGGAGGGATTCGCGTGCGCCGAGCTCGAAGCCGGCACTGGACTTGAGCAGCGGCGCGCGCCACGCGTACAGCGACAGCGCCCCGCCGATCATGAGCACCAGGAAGGCCAGGATGAAGATGCCGCGCGCCGGGTCGGCGGCGAAGGAATGCACCGACACCAGAACTCCCGAGCGCACCAGGAAGGTGCCGAGCATGCTGAGCGAGAATGCCAGGATCGCGAGCAGCAGTGTCCAGCTCTTGAAGAGGCCGCGCTTGTCGGTCACGGCGAGCGAGTGCACCAGCGCCGTGCCCACCAGCCAGGGCATGAACGAGGCGTTCTCGACCGGATCCCAGAACCAGAAGCCTCCCCAGCCGAGCTCGTAGTAAGCCCAGAAGCTCCCGAGCGCGATGCCGCAGGTGAGGAATGCCCACGCGGTGGTGGTCCACGGCCGCGTCCAGCGCGCCCACTCCTGGTCGAGCCGCCCTTCGAGCATCGCCGCGCAGGCGAACGCGAACGCCACCGCAAAGCCCACGTAGCCGGTGTAGAGGATCGGCGGATGCACGGCGAGCGCCGGGTCCTGCAGGATCGGGTTGAGATCGGCGCCATCCCCCGCCGGAGGATCGAGCCGCAGGAAGGGATTCGAGGTGGCGAGCGTAAAGAGCAGGAAACCGAAGCTTACCAGCCCGAGCACCCCGAGCACGCGGGCCGCGAAGCGCCGCGGCAGGCGCGCCGCGCCGATCGACACCGCGACCGTCCACGCGGCCAGCAACAGGATCCACAGCAGCAGCGATCCCTCGTGCGCGCCCCACAGCGCCGAAACGCGGTAGAAGATCGGCAGCGCAGAGTTGGAATTCGCGGCCACGTAGCGCACGGAGAAGTCGTCGCCGATGAAGGACGCGGCGAGGCAGCCGACCGCGGTCGCCACCATGACGAACTGCCCGGCCACCGCGGGCGGCACGGCGGAGGTCCAGCGCTCACGGCCGAACATCGGACCGAAGATCCCGAAGAACGCCTGCAGGCCCGCGAGCAGCAGCGCGAGAATCAGTGCGAAGTGGCCGAGCTCGGGCAACATGTCAGTTGCTGGCGGCAGGTGCCGCCTCCTCGCGCGAATCCCCGTGGCGCCGCTTCAGCGAACGGGCGACCTCGGGCGGCATGTACTTCTCGTCGTGCTTGGCGAGCACTTCATCCGCCACGAAGGTTCCGTCGGCGCTCAGCCGCCCATGAGTCACGACGCCGGCGCCTTCGCGAAACAGATCCGGGAGCACGCCGGTGTAGCTGACCGGCACGTCGTGGCTGAAGTCGGTGACGATGAAGCGCACCTCCAGGCTCCCCGGGGCGCGCTGGACGCTCCCCTGCGTCACCATACCGCCCAGGCGAAAACGCTCGCCCGCCGGCACCTGGCCCGCGGCCACCTGGGTCGGATCGAAGAAGAAGGTGACGTTCTTGCGGAATGCCGACAGCGCGAGCGCTCCGGCGATGCTCACTCCGGCGACGATCCCGAGCACCAGCGTCATGCGGCGCTGCCGTGGCGTCACGAGTCGCCTCCTCCGGCGGCGAGCCGGCGGCGCGCAGCTTCCACCGCCTGCGCCAGCGAGCGCCGCGCCCACACGACATTGAGCACCGCCACGGTGAGTGTCACCGCGTACGCCGGCCAGACGAAGGCGGCGTAGCCGCCCATGTCGAGAAACTCTCTCACCTGTGCCCTCTCATGTGCCCAGCGCCTCGCGGATCCAGCTCGCCGAGCGCTCGCGATTGAGGATTTCGCCACGCAGCCGTACCAGCAACACCGCCACGAAAAACAAGGTGAAGCCGAGCAGCATCATCAGCAGCGGCGCCAGCATCGTGGTCGAGAGCGCGGGCTTCCCCAGGCGCATCACCGATGGCGCCTGGTGGAGCGAGTTCCACCAGCTCACCGAGTAGTGAATGATCGGAACGTTCACGACGCCCACCACCGCCAGCACCGCGCTGGTGCGGTCGGCCCGCTGCGTATCCTCGATGGCTCCCCGCAACCCCATGTATCCGAGATAGAGAAAGAAAAGAATGAGCTCCGATGTCAGCCGCGGATCCCACTCCCACCAGGTGCCCCACATCGGCTCGCCCCACAACGAGCCGGTCACCAGCGCCGCGAGCGTGAACGAGGCGCCTACGGGCGCACAGCTCGCGGCCACCGCGTGCGCCACCTTGATGCGCCAGATGAGCCCCACCGCGGCGGCAACCGCCATGGTCGTATATACCATGAGGGACATCCAGGCACTGGGCGCGTGCATATAAATGATGCGAAAGCCGTCCCCCTGCAGATAGTCGGGAGGCGCGAGCACCAGCCCGCCGTAGAGCGCCGCGATGATCAAAGCCCCCGCGGGCCAGGCGAACCAGGGCGTGAGACGCTGAGCCAGCCTGTAGATATACGGCGGGGAGCCGAGTCGATGAAACCACGTCCAGCTCATGTTGCTCCCGTTCACTCGAGACTGACGCGCACCGCCGCAGCGGCGGCGAGCGGCGCCAGTGTGACGCCGAGTACCGCCAGCGCCGCGAGAAGCTCGAGCGGCGCCACGTAAGGGGCTCCATGGATCGCGAGCTCGCTGGCGCGCGCGCCGAAGATCAGCACCGGCAGCGACAGCGGCAGCGTGAGCAGCGCCAGCAGTACGCCGCTCCTGCGAATCCCGAGGGTCAGCGCCGCACCGATCGAGCCGATGAGGCTGAGCGCGATCGTGCCGATGGCCACGGAAGCGACGATGCCCGGGATCGAGGCCGACGGGGCGCCGAGCGATAGCGCCGCGAGCGGTGCCATGAGCGCGAGCGGCAGTCCGGTCAGCAGCCAGTGCGCCGCAGTCTTGGCGAACATGAGACCCGTGAGCGGCTGCCCCGAGAGCGCGTACTGCTCGAGCGTGCCGTCGTGGGCATCGTCGCGGAACAGGAACTCGAGCGCGAGGAGCGAGGCCAGGAGCGCCGCGACCCACAGCACGCCCGCGGCGACCTCACGAAGCCGAGCCAGCTCCGGCGAGATCGCGAGCGGAAAGAGTGTCGTAACGATCGCGAAGAAGGCGAGCGGCTGCACCAGCTGTCCACGACGGCGGAAGGCGAGTGTCAGGTCCCGCTGCAGCACAAGCCGCGCGGCTTCGAGCACGGTGGCGCCCTCGCCCGCGGCGCGCGCGCCGTTCATGCCGGCGGTGGGCGCGGCGGCGAGCTCAGGGTTGGGAAGCTCAGGCAAGCTGGAGCTCCAGGCGGCGCACGCGCCCGGCTGCCACCGGCAGCTCGTGATGTGTCGCGGCCAGCACGAGTCCCCCGCGGGCGAGCTGCTCCTCGATGAGGGTGCCGACGAGCCGTTGTCCCTCGCCATCGAGGTTGGTCGTCGGCTCATCGAGCAACCACAGCGGCACCAAAGCCAGCGACAGCGCGGCGAGTGCCACGCGCCGCTTCTGTCCCGCCGAGAGGGTGCGCGCCGGGCGCTCGCGCCACGCCGCCGCGCCCACGCGTTGCAAGGCCGACTCGAGGGCGGCGCGGTCGGTGCGCCGCCGCATGCCGACCCAGTAGCGCAGATTCTCGAGCGCGCTCAGGTCCGCCTTGAGCGGCGGCTCGTGCCCGATATAGATGAGTGAGGCGTGGAATGCCGGGAGATCCTCGCGAACATCCCGTCCGTTCCAGAGCAGCCGACCGGATTCGGGGTAGAGAAGTCCGCACGCGGTGCGCAGGAGGCTCGTCTTGCCCGAGCCGTTCGCGCCCGCGACGTGCAGGCAAGCGCCGCGGGGGACCGCAAAGCCAACACCGCGGAGCACGTGGCGCTCACCGCGCCACAGCTGCAGGTTCTCGGCTTCGAGGCCTTCGTGCGACATCCATCCGATCTCAATAGTGAAGCAGTTACTTCAGTATCGCGAAAACGTGCAGCGGCAGACGTGCGCCGTGCTCCAGGCCGCGTGCGGCGGCAGCCACACGGCGCGCGAGTCTCGCAAATTCATGAGGTTAGCGCCACATTCGTCGCTGTCTGTCGACAGCGTCAGGCACAGAGCTTCTGTCACCTGCCTGGGGCCGGACTCGAACCGGCACGGGGTTTCCCCCAAGGGATTTTCTTACCAACTACAGCTTTCGCTGCTGCATGCACGACCCATGCATTTGTGGTCTGGACTTTACCTTTGCCATCCCGTAAACACGATTTGCGCCCACGGATTAGGCAGGAGCCGTCAAGTCTCTACACTTTCCCTGGTTCCCTGGCGTTTGACGCCTCGGGCGCACTCGCAAAAACCAACAAGACACGCGCCAGGGCTTAGCTCGGTATTGCAGCCACCCTGACGTGCTGCTGTTCCACCGACTTTGACCCCATTCACGCCGGCCGTTTCCGCGCCGGGTGCTCAACTTCTTAAGTCCCTTGCGTCTACCAATTTCGCCACCCAGGCATGGGTTGCGGCCGCGATTCTACCGAAGGGAAGCGCTTGGCGCTCAGCCAGCCCCAGATGAGCCTTCCCGTTGGTACGCAAGGCTGGCGAGCCGGATGCTGCACTCCCTCGCGCCCTGACCCTAAGCGGGAACGCCGGCCACCGCAGCCGGCGAACGGCCTGGCGCGTGCGGCCATTCAAACGCCCCGCACCGCAGTAGCATCGAAGGGATTGGGAGGGGTCCCCTGCTTCCGCGTGGGCGCACACCATGGACAGCCTGCACTGGTCGAGCCGCAGCCCCATTGGGGTGATCGTCATCGCGGTCTTCGTGGTCCTTATCGGGCTGCTGAGTCTCAGCCGCCTGCCTCTGCAACTGTTCCCCGACGTCAACAAGCCCGTGCTGTCCATTCAGGCGGGATGGCGCACCGCCTCCCCCGAGGAAGTCGAGTCGGAGATCCTCGAGCCGCTCGAGAACGTCCTGCAGGGCATGCCCGGGGTCGAGGAGATCGAAGGCAACGCCAACCCCGGGTTCGCCAACATCAACCTGAAGTTCGCGCTCGGCACCGACATGAAAAATGCGCTCGTCGAGGTCGTCGGGCGGCTGAACCGCACCCGGCCGCTGCCGATCGACGCCGATCGCCCCGCCGTGTCCCTGGGCGGCAACGGCAACACCAACGAGACTCTCTCGTGGTTCTTCGTGCAGCTGCTGCCGGGAACGCCGGGGCCCATCGAGGCGCAGCGCCGCTTCATCGAGGACACGGTGCGCGCCAAGCTCGAGTCGATCCCCGGGGTCGCGGCGGTTGACGTCAACGCGGGCCCGCCGGACGAGGTGCACATCACCCTCGACCTGGCACGCACTGCCGCTCTCGGCATCGCCATTCCCGACATCGCCAGCCGCGCCGCCAGCGCCAACAACGTGTCGGGCGGACAGCTCGACGTCGGGCGCCGGCAGTACACGCTGCGCTTCACCGGGCGCTTCACCCCCGAGCAGCTCGGCGCGCTGGTGCTCACCTGGCGCGACGGCAGGCCGGTACGCCTCGCAGACGTCGCGACCATCAACGTCGGCCCGCCGGTCCGGCAGTTCTTCGGCTACCAGAACGGCAATCCGGCGGTCGGCATTCAGGTCTTTCGCGCCAACGGCGCCAACGTGCTGGCGACCCTCGATGCGGTGAAGGCGGCGGTCGCCGGGCTGCGTGAGGGACCGCTCAAGGCCCACGGACTCGGCATCGAGCAGTCCTTCGACGCATCGCTCTTCATCCGCCGGGCCGTGCACCTTCTCAGCGAGAACCTGCTGATAGGCGCCCTGCTCGCTCTCATCGTGGTGTGGTGGTTCATGCGCGAGTGGCGCGTGACGCTCCTGATCGCGGCCACAATCCCTGTGTGCCTGAGCGCCACTTTCGTCACGCTGGATCTTTTCGGGCGCAGCCTCAACGTCATTTCCCTCGCGGGACTAGCGTTCGCGGTCGGCATGGTGGTCGAGGGAGCGATCGTGGTCTCCGGCAACGTGGTGCGTCTGCGCGAGGGCGGCATGCCGCTCGATGAAGCCTGCAAGAAGGGTGCGCAGCAGGTCGCAGGCGCGCTGATCGCCTCGACCGCGACCACGATCGCGGTGTTCGTGCCGGTGCTGTTCCTAAAGGACGTCGAGGGTCAGTTGTTCGGCGACCTGGCACTCACCATCTCCATTGCGGTCGCGATTTCGATCGTGGCGGCGCTCACTCTATTGCCGGTGGCGCTGAGCTTCGCGCTCAACCGTCCGCTGCCCCCGAGCGGTTACGGGCAGGGGTGGCCCAGGCTCACCGACTGGGTCCTGCGCGTGACCGATAGCCGCGCCAAACAGCTAGGCTGGGTTGGGGCGCTGCTGGTGGCGCCGCTCCTGTTCGCGTGGTGGATGCTGCCGCCGCTCGACTACCTGCCCCCGGTCAAGCGTGCGGCCATCGACTCATTCTTCGACTTCCCGCCCGGCATGAGCCCGGAGGCGGTCAACCGTGAGCTGGTCCCGAGCATCCTCGAGCGCATGCGCCCCTACATGGAGGGCAGGCTCGAGCCGCACCTGAAGAACTGGTACATGTTCATCTGGCCCGGAGGCGGGACCATCGGCGCGCGCGTCGTCGACGAGCGGCGCATCGGCGAGCTCGAGGCGCTGGTGCGCGACAAGATCACGGTCGGCCTTCCGGACACGCGCGTCTTCACAGTCGAAGGCGACCTCTTCGGGGGCATCGGCGGCTCGGCCCGCTCGGTGGGGATCCATCTGCAGAGCGAGGATCCGGCGGCGTTGAACCGGGTCGCGCTCGAGGGGCGCACGCTCCTCGAGAAGGTATTCCCCGGCGCACCCATCCAGAGCTTTCCCAACCCCGAGGATGTCGCGCTCGAGCTGCACGCCGTGCCGGATGATCGGCGCATCGCCGAAGTCGGCTGGGATCGCGCCACGCTCGGGACGGTGGTGCGCACCGTCGGCGAGGGTGCGTGGCTGGGGGAGTACTTCGACGGCAAGTCGCGTCTGCCCATCATCCTGCGCTCGAGCGAAGGCACGACGCCCGAGGAGCTGTCGAACGCGCCTCTCATGACACCCTCGGGGCTCGTGGTGCGCCTCGGCGATCTGGTGCAGCTCTCGACCGTGCTCGGCCCGCCGGCAGTCCGCCGCCTCAACCACCGGCGTGTGGTGACGCTCACGATCGATCCGCCGGCGACGCTGTCGCTGGAGAAGGTACTCAACACCATCGACTCGAAGGTCCTGCCGCAGCTCAAGGCTCACTTGCCCGCGGATGGCTCGATGCGCCTTGCCGGCAGCGCCGACAGCCTGAGTGAGACGCTCAGCACCATGAGCCGCGTGTTCGCGCTGGCGCTCGTGGTCCTGCTTCTGCTGATGACCGTGCTGTTCCGTTCGCTGCGGGATAGCGCGATCGTGCTGCTCACCGTGCCGTTGGCGCTGGTCGGCGGCGTGGTGGGCCTGCGGCTCCTCGACCTGGTGAAGTTCCAGGCGCTCGACCTGCTGTCGATGATCGGCTTCGTCATGATGATCGGCGTCATCATCAATCATGCGATTCTGCTGGTAGCGGCGGTGCGCAGTGTCGAGCGCGAGGGCACCTCCCTCGAGGAAAGCATCCGCGCGGGACTGCAGCAGCGGCTGCGGGCGATTCTGGCGAGCACGCTCACCGGGGCGCTCGGCGCATTGCCCATGGCCGTCAATCCCGGCCCGGGCAGCGTCATCTATCGCGGTCTTGCCGCGGTCAATATCGGCGGCGTGGTCATCAGCCTCGCCTTCAGCCTGGTCCTGATCCCGGCGCTGATGCGCCTCCTGGGGAGCGAGCGTCGTGCCGCGGCGGCGGCTCCTGCGCCGGCCGCCGTATCGTGAGGTCACCATGAGTCGCACCCGTTCCGCCCGGCTGACGCTTCGTGTGCTCGCCGCCGCCGCAAGCCTGGCGGGCGCGGCGGGCGCCGTAGCCGCGGATCCCGGTGCTGCGCCGCGGGCCGTGGTCGAGGTCGGCACCGTGACGCTGCGGCCGGTGTCGGTGGTGAGCTGGATTCCAGGATCGATCGTCAGCCGCTCCGATGCGCGTATTGCGACGGTGATCCCCGGGCGGGTCACCTGGATCGCCGAGGTCGGCAGCCGCGTCCGGCAGGGAGATGCCCTCGCCCGCCTCGACGATACGGTCTCGCGGCTGCGGCTCGAGGATCTGCGCGCCCAGGTGGCCCGCGCCAGCGCGCAGCACAGCGTGGCGAGCTCGCAGCTCGAGCGCTTCAACCGCCTGGCGGCCACCCAGGTGCTGAGCGCCAGTCAGCTCGAGGACGCGCGCGCGCAGCGCGAGGTCTCGGCAGATGACGTGACCCGCGCGAACGCGCAACTCCGCCAGGCGCAATACGAGATCGATCAGTCGGTGATCCGCGCACCCTTCCCCGGCGTGGTCAGCGAGCGCTTCATCCAGCGGGGCGAGTACCTGCAGACCGGCGCGGCCACCGTGCGGCTCGTCAACACCGATGACGTCGAGGCGCGCGCCACGGCATCGCTCGACCTTGCCGCCAACGTGCATGCCGGCCAGTCCATCACGGTACGCGATCACGGCATCGAGAAGGCCGGCAAGGTGCGCACGGTGGTCCCGGTCGGCGATGACCGCTCGCGTCAGTTCGAAGTGCGCGTAACGATCCCGACCCCGGAGTGGTTGGTGGGAACCCCGGTCGAAGTGAGCCTGCCATCGAGCGCCGCCCGGACGGCAGTGACGGTGCCGCGCGATGCGCTCGTGATCCGCCAGAATCGCTCCTATGTGCTGCGGGTCACACGCTCGGATACGGTGGAGGAGCTCGACGTCACGCCCGGCGTCGGCATGGCGGACAGCGTCGAAGTGCGCGGGGCTTTATCGCCCGGCGATCGGCTGGTCGTGCGGGGCGGCGAGCGTCTCACGGCCGGACAGGCCGTGCGCGTGATCGACGGCACCCGCCCCACCGTGCAGGTGCACCCCGGCTGAGGGGCTTGCGGCTCTACGCCTTCTGCAGCATCTCGGCGATTTCGCGGAAGGAGCGCGCGGCCGCCACGTCCGCCGCGCTCTTGCGATCCTTATTGCGCAACCGCGCGCTCGCCCCGGCGTCGAGGAGCTTGCGCACTAACGCGCCGTCGCCGTTGCGGCTCGCTACGATGAGCGCGGTATCGCCAAAAGAGTTCTGCGCATCGGCATTCGCGCGCCGGGCGAGCAGCCGGTCGACGATGTCGACGCTGCCGGCGTTGACCGCGAGGATCAAGGCGGTGTCGCCGCGCGCCGTGCGCGCTTCTGCGGCCGCACCCTTGGCGAGGATCAGGTCGACGACCGGGGCTGCGCCCGCGGTGCAGGCGGCGCCGAGCGGATTCACGCCGTCCGCGTCGGCGTGGTCGGCGCTCGCCTCATGCGCCAGCAGGAGCCGCACGTTCTCAACGCGGCCGGCGCGCGCCGCGTACCACAGCGCGGTGCGACCGGCCTTGTCGACACCCTCGGTGGCAGCGCCCGCATCGAGCAGAGCGCGCACCCCCCCGGTATCGGTCGATTGAGACAGGATCATGAGCGCAGTGGTGCCGTAGGCGTCGCGCGCCTCGAGGTGCGGGTGCGCCGCGATGAGCGCCCGCACGACTGCGCCGCGCCCGCCCTTTGCCGCGGCCAGCAGGGGCGGCTCCGGGTCCTGAGCGGCGCCGTCGGCGGAGGCCCCGTGCGCCAGAAGTGCTGCGACCACCTCGCTGCGACCCTCGCGCGTCGCGAGCAGCAGCGGCGAGTTGCCATGCGCGTCGCCGTGCACCACCTGAGCACCTGCCGCGACCAAGGTCTCGACGGCAGCCGGTGTACCGCTCAGCACCGCGACGCTCAGCATCGGCAGTCCATCGCGCGTCGTGGCGTTGGGATCCCCGCCCTTCGCCAGGATCGTCCGCAACAGCTCCGGGGCCGGGCGCGCGGCTGCGACCGCCAGATCCGGCCAACCCGCATAAAGGTCACGCGCGGCACGTTGTACGTGAGTCGGCGGACTCTCCGACTCGACGACGTTGCGCGGCAGTGCGGTCGCACCCTTGGCGCGCAGCCGCGCCACCACGTCCGCCGCACCCCGCTGTTGCGCGAAATCGAGCGCCGACCAGTCCTGAACGTCACGCGCGGTGACACTCGCGCCCGCCGCCAGCAGTCGATCGACCACATCGATGCGCCCGCTGATCGCGGCGTTCATCAGCGCGGTATTGCCGGCGTGGTCGGCGGCCGCGACGTTGGCATGCGCCGCCAACAGCGCCTCCACGACCGCGGGCTCTCCGGCGCGCGCCGCCAGCATCAGCGGCGTCGTGCCGTGCTCATCGGACGTCTCGACCGGTGCGCCGCGCCGGATGAGCAGCGCCACGGCCGGCGCCGAGCCCGCCTGTGCCGCACGCGCCAGCGCGCCGCGGCCGAACTCGTCGCGCGCGCCCACCAGCGCGGGATCCGCCAGCACCTCAAGACTGGTGAGATCCGCGTCCGCCGCCGCAAGCCAGAGCGCATCGCGCCGCACGGTGGGATCCTTCAGCTGCGCCGAGGGCAGCAGGCTCGAAGGCAGCTCCTGGCGGGCGCGCGAGGCCCCCGCCGGTGGCGCCGGAGCGCGAAAGCCCAGCTCGCGCGCACGCCCGAGCCAGTGCGCGGCACATTGAGGATCCGGGGGATCGGCGTCGCTGCAGAGGTTCGCGAGGCTGAAGGCGGCGCGCGCGTAGCCGTGCGAGGCGGACTTCTCGAGCCAGGATCGCGCCGCCACCCGATCCGGTGGTCCGAGCAGACCGTTCAGATACACCGCCGCGAGCAGATACTGCGCCCCGGCGTTGCCGGCGTCGGCGAGGCGTTGCAGCGCAGTGGCTGCGGCCGCGAAGTTCTTCACCCGGATCGAAGCCTTGGCGCCCTCGAGCGGGTCCGCCGGCCGGGACACCGCCAGGGCGGTGCCCGCGGCCAGCAGGCCGAGCAGCGCCAGGGCGCACTCAGGCCGTGCCATGCTTGGTCTCCACGGTGATGCCGACGCGCTTGAGGAAATCCGACGGCAGCACGCCGCCGGCACTCACGATCACCGCATCGTTGCGCACGTTGACCATCGCGCCCTCGTGCTCGATCGCCACTGCCTGCGGTTCGATCTGCTTGACGTTCGACTTCATCAGCACTTTCAGCTGGCCACCGCGCGCGGCGCTCTGAATGCGGTCGCGGTTACGCGCCTTGGCGCGATCGAAGTCAGCGCCGCGGTAGGACAGTACCACTCCTCCGCCGCCGGATTCGGCGATGCTGGCCGCCGCCTCCAGGGCGCTGTCGCCGCCACCCACGACCAGCACCTGTTGGCCTGCGTACTGCTCCGGGTCAATCAGCCGGTACACGACCTTCGGCAGCTCTTCCCCGGGCACACCGAGCTTGCGCGGCGTGCCGCGCCGGCCGATCGCCAGCAACACGCTGCGTGTCTGGTAGCTGCCCTTGTTCGACTTGACCGTGAACGTATCGCCTGCGCGCGTGATGTCCTCGACGCGCTCGCGATAGTTGATCTTGACGGCGGTCTTGCGCTCGGCGTCCTGCCAGAACTGCAGCAGCGCCTCCTTGCTGGTCTGGCGGAAATTCACCTTGCCGAGGAGCGGCACGGTCGCCGGCGCGGTCATCACCAGCTTGCCGCGCGGATACTGGAACACGGCACCGCCCAGGGATTCCTGCTCGAGGGTCAGATAGCGCATGCCCTTCGACTTGGCGGTCAGAGTGGCGGCAAAGCCCGCCGGTCCGGCACCGACGATGACGACGTCGAGCACTCCGTTGGCGCTGCCGGCGCGGCGCTCGGCGATCGCCTCGATCGCCTGGCGGCCCTGCTCGAGGGCGTTGCGGATGAGACCCATGCCGCCGAGCTCGCCGGCGACGAACATGCCGGGGACCGAGGATTCGAAGCTCGGCGTCACGATGGGAATGTCGACCCCGCGGCGCTCGCTGCCGAATACCAGCGTGATGGCATCGACGGGACAGGCGGTCTTGCAGGCGCCGTGGCCGATGCAATCGCCGGGACTGACGAGCACGGCGCGGCCGCCGACCAGGCCGAGAACCTCATGGTGCTCCTGCTCCGGGCAGGCCTTCAGACACGAGCCGCAGCCGATGCAGCGCATCGGGTTGATCAGCGGGTGGATGGAAGCCGGCTCGGCCGCGCCGGTCTTCTCCTGCGCGGCGAGGCTGCGTCGCTCGATGCGGCGGCGGCGCCGCACGTGCCACACGAGCAGCAGGACGGCCGGAATCAGATAAACGACGTAGGTCAGAACATCCATCAGCACAACACCGGAGGACGCCAGACACCCGCAGCGCGGCGGGCGCAGCACGCGCCAGGCGCGCCGGCGCAGGTGCGCCATTCAGCACCCAGATGGCCGCCCTGCTCTGTGACCTGACTCACAGATCACCGGGCTTCGCTGTGCGGGACGACACCTAACTCCAACAATACGCGGTGGCGTTGGTAATCGGTAGCGCCGCTGCACACTGCCGGCGGTTGTCGGCACCTTGAGACGCTGTCGGTGAGTTAAGACACCGTTACGCGCGCGCTGCGAGCGTGTAGTTTGGGCACGTCAGTGCACGGGAGCCCGGGTCGGCAGGGGGAGGTTTGTGATAGCTATCGTCTGGTTCGCTGCCGGACTCGTGATCGGCGTCGGGGCGTGCTGGTTCGCGCCGCGGCTGCTGCCGGCCGCGCGCGCGGCAGGTAGCGCCCGCGCGCCGTATGTAATCGTCGGCGGGCTCGTCGTGGCCTTCGCTGTGGCGGCGACGATCCTCCACTTCGCGATCACCTCGCGTCGCAACCTCGCGGACAACGCAACGCACGCGGTCGCCGCCACCGCCCCCAATGCGGCCGCCTCCGCCTCCTCTCCGGCGCAATCCATGCAGGCCGCGGTCGCCGGCCTCGAGGCGCGTCTCGCAAGCGCGCGCGGCACCGACGCCGACTGGGAGCTGCTCGCCAAGGCGTACGAATTCCTGGGGCGCACCGACGATGCGCAGCGGGCACGCGCGCACGTGGCGAGCCCGGCCTCTGACCTCACTCAAGGACCAGGCAGCGCGCTGAGCGTGGAGACCCTCATGGCCGCAGCCGCCGCGGCCGGCAGCGCCCCCGGGCCCACGACGGCATCGCCCCCGACCGCGGCACCGGCGCCCTCGCCCGCCCCGACCGCTGCGACGCTCGAGGAGCTGCGGCGGCGAGTGCACGATCACCCCGGCGATGCCCCCGCCTGGCTCGCGCTCGCGGAGCGTTATCGCGAGCTGCACGATAATCCTGCCGCGCGCGACGCGCTGGCGAAAGTGGTGGCGCTGCACGGCATGACGGCGCAGTCGTGGGCCGACTACGCCGACGTACTCGCTTCGCTCACCCGGGGCTCACTCACCGGGGCTGCGGGCAGCGCGATCGATCAGGCGCTCGCGCTCGACCCCGCCAATCCGAAGGCGCTGTGGCTCAAGGCCAGCCAGGCTCACGAGCAGCATCACTTCGCCGAGGCGCTCGGCTGGTGGCGCAAGCTCCGCGCCGCGCTACCCGCCGATTCGCCCGACGCGCGCATCATCGACGGCAACATCGCCGAAGACACCCAGCTCGGGGGACTCGCGCCCGCTACGGTCGAAGTCTCCGGCACCGTCTCGATCGACAGCCACCTCGCGGGACGGGTGCAGCCCGACGCGACGCTCTTTATCTACGCGAAGGCGGCCGACTCCCCCGGCCCGCCGCTCGCGGTACTGCGCACCGCCGCCGCGGGCTGGCCGGTTCGCTTCCGCCTGGATGACTCCATGGCGATGCTGCCCTCGCGCCGGCTGTCGCAGTTCGACAAGGTGGTGATCGAAGCACGCATCTCGCGCAGCGGTCAGGCGACCCCGGGGAGCGGCGATCTTTATGTGACGAGCCCGGCGATGAACCCGCTCGCCGGTCAGCGGCTGGCGCTGGTCATCAACCGCGAGATCAACTGAAGGACCAGACCACTCCATGTCAGGACGCGCGCGACAATCTGAGGAGCTCGAGAGGTTGGCGGTTCGGATAGCCAACCGCGGCACCGTCGGCGCGAGCGCGACACGCCCGGCGCCGCCCACGCAACGCGCGGTGCACGCGCCGCAAGCCCGGCCGCCGGTCACCCCACCCCGATCGCCCGCAGCGCGCGCAACCAAGCCCGGGGCGCAGACCAAACGGCTCCTGAGCTTCGATCGGGCGTTCTTTACTGCGGCGGTGCTGCTGATTCTGATCGGCCTCAACTTCCCGACCGAGCGCTATATCACGCCGACCCGCGGCGTGGGCTACGCCCTCGGGATCATCGGCGGGAGCCTCATGCTGCTGCTGCTGGTGTACTCCCTGCGCAAGCGCTGGAGCTGGCTCGGATTCCTCGGTTCCACGCCGGCGTGGTTCCGCTTCCACATGGTGCTCGGCGTCGTCGGGCCCCTGTGCATTCTCTATCACTCCAATTTCGGCACCGGCGCCACCAACAGCAACGTCGCGCTGTTCGCCATGCTGACCGTGGCCGGCAGCGGCTTCGTCGGCCGCTACTTCTACGCGCATGTGCACTACGGGCTGTACGGCCGCAAGCTCGAGCTCGGCGACCTGCGAGCCGGCGCCGACAAGCTGCACAGCCTCGCGGGCAGCATGAGCTTCCTGCCGGAGCTCGTCGGCCGTCTCGAGGCGGCCGAGCAGCGCCTGCTCAACGCCGGACCGCAGTTCGCGCTGCTCGGCTTTGCGAGGCCGCCGGTGGTCGCCCTGGCGACCGTGAGGGAGCGCTGGCGGCTGCACCGCTACCTGCGGCGCGCGCTCAAGGCGGGCGCCCGCTCATCCCCGGTGCTCGCCACGGAGCACCGGCGACTGACGCGCGCCGCGCGCACTTACATCGACCGGCGGCTCGCCGCCACCAAGCGGGTGGCTCAGTTTACCGGCTACGAGCGCCTGTTCTCACTGTGGCACGCGCTGCACATCCCGCTGATCTTCATGCTGATCATCGCCGCAGTGATTCACGTGATTGCAGTCAACGTCTACTGACGGCCACGTCGCACACATGCAGGGGGACCGATGGCGAACGCCGCTGATAATCGGACTGCTGCTCGGGCTGGTGCCGGCCAAGCGCGCTGAAGCCGTGAACCCGGAGACCCTCCTCATGCCCGGCAAGCTCAGTACCGCGCACGCCAAGTTCGAGGAGCAGTGCACTCAGTGCCACGACCGCGCCAACAGCGGCCGCCAGACCGAGCTGTGCCTCGACTGTCACAAGGAGATCGCCGCCGACGTCAAGCGGCCGCGCGGCTTCCACGGCCATCTGCCGGGCATCGCCACCACGCAATGCCACGCCTGTCACTCCGAGCACCTCGGCCGCGGCGCCGACATCGTCAAGCTCGTCCCCGAGCAGTTCAACCACGAGCTCACCGATTACCGGTTGCGCGGCGCGCATGCCGACGTTCCCTGCGCCGGCTGCCACGCGCCAGCTAAGCACTATCGCGACGCCCCGTCAGACTGCCTCGGCTGCCATAAGAAGGAGGAGCCGCACGAGGGACGACTGGGGCGCGACTGCGGCTCCTGCCACGACGACAGCGCCTGGCGGCATGTGCACTACGACCACGACAAGACCGCCTTCGCGCTGCGGGACAAGCATACGGAAGTCGCCTGCGCCGCCTGCCACTTCGGCAACCGCTACAAGGACACGCCCAAGGAATGCGTCTCCTGCCACGAGCCCGACGATGTGCACAACGGCAAGCACGGCACCAAGTGCGCCGAGTGCCATACGCCCAAGTCGTGGAAGACCCAGAAATTCGACCACGAGAAGGAAACCGGCTTCGCGCTCCTCGGAGTGCACAACCGTATCGCCTGCAACGACTGCCACCGGAGCGGCAATCTCAAGGACAAGCTGCCCAAGGATTGCTTCGGCTGCCACCAGGGGGAGGACTCGCATGCCGGGCGGCTCGGCAAGGAGTGCGGCAAGTGCCACGGCAACGATAAATGGAAGCCGGCGAGCTTCGATCACGAGCGTGACGGTCACTGGCCGCTCGAGGGGCGGCACCAGAAGATCGCCTGCGAGGCCTGCCATACGGCCCCGGTCGCTACCCAGAAGCTCGCGACCGAGTGCCTCGCCTGCCACCGCCCGAACGACGTGCACGCCGGCAAGCTCGGGCGCAAGTGCGATGAGTGTCATACGCCGGTGGGCTGGCGCAGCAGCGTGGCCTTCGATCACGACCTCACGAGCTATCCATTAGTCGGCCTGCACGTGGCCGTGCCGTGCGAGCAGTGTCATCTGACGCGCCAGTACCGCGACGTCGGCAAGCAATGCAGCGACTGCCACGGTGCCGACGATGTGCACAAGGGCAAGCTCGGCAAGGACTGCGCGCGCTGCCACTCGCCGAACGGCTGGAAGCTGTGGGAATTCGACCACGCCAAAGAGACCGGCTTCAGCCTGCGCGGTGCGCACAGCCAGCTCGCCTGCGAGGCCTGCCACCGCAAGCCACCCGGAGAAGTGAAGCTCAAGCCGGACTGCCTCTCCTGCCACGAGAAGGACGATGTCCACCTCGGCCAGTACGGGCGCCAGTGCGACCGCTGCCACTCCACGCTTACGTGGAAAGGCGCCCGGGTGCAGTAGGAGATGCGCGTGCACACCGCCGGCATCGCGATTCGCCAAGCGCACACCTGGTGCCTAGGTGGATCCTTGCGCACACTCGCGGCGGTCCTCATCGCGCTGGCGCCGATATCGGGCGCCCTGGCGGCGCAGACGCGCAGCAACTTCGATCACCTGACGACCGGCTTCGAGCTTCTCGGCCAGCATCGCAACCTGCCCTGCGAGGCCTGTCATGCCAATGCCATCTTCAAGGGCACGCCGACCGCCTGCGGCGCCTGCCACGGCATCGGCACTGCGATCCGCGCGACCGCCAAGCCCGCCAATCACATCCTCTCGACCGACCAGTGCCAGAGCTGTCACACGCCCTGGGCATGGAATCCGGCGGTGGACTTCGACCACACCCAGGCGCGCGGCAGCTGCTCGACCTGCCACAACGGCGTGCAGGCCCAGGGCAAGCCGCCGACGCACATCATCACCGATCTCGAGTGCGACGCCTGCCATAACACGCTCAACTGGGGCGGCGCGGTCTTCACGCATAGCGGGGTCACGAGCGGCTGCGCCGTCTGTCACAACGGCGTGTCGGCAACCGGCATGCCTGCGAATCACTGCCCGATCAGCGCCACCGGTGTGGCCCCCGTGGCGTGCGAGGGCTGCCACTCCACCACCAACTTCACCACCTGGGCGGGCACGCTGATCAACCACGCGGCCGCGGCACCCGTGCCGTGCGCCGCGTGCCACGAGACCGCAGCGTTCCTCGGGATGGTCCCGAGCACCAACACCAGCGCCGGCGATTCACGTCCCAACGCGACCCTCGACTCGAAGCACCCGACGACCGGCGATTGCGGCCAATGCCACACCACGGTCTCGTTCGCGGCGAGCGTGTCGCGCCCGGCGAATCACATTCCGACCACCGCCCCGTGTGTCCAGTGTCACACGACGGGGAACGATGCCCAGTACTCGGTCACCGCCACCCACCAGGGCGTCACCTCGTGCCTGAGCTGCCACGCGCCGAACGTGGGACCTTTCGCCAACGTCACGATCGTGACGACGCCCGCCAACCACATACCGATCGGCAGCCTCGACTGCAACGGCTCCGGCTGCCATACGACGACCAACTTCAATCCAGGGGGCTTCCTGATCGGTGCGGCGAGCGCGTCGAGCCCCACACTCAGCGTCGCTGGCCACGCCACCGTGGCGGCCGCGGTTGCGGCGTGCAGCAGCTGCCACGAGACCGCCCCCTACGTGGGCATGATCGCGAGCACCGCGGGCGCGTGGGGCGACTCGCGCCCGACGGCCTACGACGCGCTGCACCCGACGACGGGTGACTGCGTTCAGTGCCACACGACCACGCCGACCTTCGTGAGCAACGTCACGGCGGGTAAGCCGGCGGCTCACGTTCCGACCTCGGCCCCCTGCACTCAGTGTCACACCACCGCGGGCAGCTATGCGGCCTATTCGGTCACCGGCACGCACCAGGGGGTGACCGGGTGCCTGAGCTGTCACGGACCAAGCGTCGCCACCACCTTCCAGAATGTCACCATCGTGACGACGCCGGCGAATCACATCCCGATCGGCACGCTCGATTGCAACAGCTCGGGCTGTCACACCACGGCGAACGTCAATCCCGGCGGCTTCAAGCTCGGTGCGGCCAGCATCTCGAGCCCGACGCTGACCGTTCCGGGGCACCTGAGCGTGCAGTCGGTGGCGGCCTGTGCCACCTGCCACGAGACCGCGCCCTATGTGGGGATGATCCCGAGCACGGCCGCGGTCGCGGGCGACTCGCGTCCGACCGCCTTGGATGCGAAGCACCCGACGACCGGCGACTGCGGCAACTGTCACGTGACCGTCCCGACCTTCGCGTCCGACCTGTTGCCGACGGCGCCGAAGCCGGCCAATCACATACCGACCAATGCCGTCTGCGCCCAGTGCCACACGACCGCCGGCAATTTTGCCGTCTACGATGTCGTCGGTACGCACCAGGGCGTGACCGGGTGCGTCGCCTGCCACGGCCCGTCGGTGGCCACCACCTTCGTCAACGTGACGATCGTCAGCACGCCCGCCAATCACTTCGCCATAGGGAGCCTCGATTGCAACGGCTCGGGCTGCCACACGACCGCCAACGTCAATCCGGGCGGCTTCAAGATCGGCACCGCAAATATCTCGAGCCCGACGCTCAACGTCGCGGGTCACACGACCGTGGCCGCAGCGGTCGCCAGCTGTCAGACCTGTCACGAGACCGCGCCCTACGTCGGCATGGTGGCGAGCAGCGCGAGTACCGCGGGTGACTCGCGCCCGACGGCGCTCGACAAGGCCCATCCGACCGCCGGTGATTGCAACGGCTGCCATACGACGACGCCGACCTTCGCTTCCGATCAGACCGGCAACGCCAAGCCCGCCAATCACATCCCAACGAGTGCGCCCTGCGCGCAATGCCACACGACCGCCGGAAACAACGCGGTCTACTCCGTGACCGGAACGCACCAGGGGGTGACGGGCTGCCTCACCTGTCACGGCTCCTCCGTGGCGGCCACCTTCGCCAACATCACGATCGTGAGCACGCCCGCGAACCACATGCCCATCGGGAGCCTGGACTGCAACGGCTCGGGCTGCCACACGACGGCCAAGGTCAACCCCGGCGGCTTCCTGATCGGCGCGGCGAGTGTCTCGAGCCCGACCCTCACCGTCGCCGGACATACCACCGTCGCTGCGGCGGTCAGCGGTTGTCAGACCTGTCACGAGACCGCGCCCTACGTCGGCATGCTGGCGAGCACCGCCGGCGCCGCCGGGGACTCGCGTCCGACCGCGTTCGACAAGAATCACCCGACTACCGGCGACTGCAACGGCTGCCACACGACGACGCCGACCTTCACGAGCAATGTGACCTCGAGCTCGAAGCCGACCAACCATATTCCGACCAACGCGGCGTGCACGCAGTGCCACACGACCGCGGGGAACTACGCCGCCTACGTGATGGGCGCCACCGGGCACGCCGGCATCACCAACAACTGCGCGCAGTGTCATGGCTACGGCCTGAGCTTCTACAACATGGCAGCGCCGACCCTGAAGCAGCCGGCCTCGGGTGCGACCGGACACATCCCGGCCGTACCCCCCAACGGCACCACGGTGATCGCCTGCGAGCTGTGCCACTCGCCGTCGGCGTTCACGACGTTCTCGGGCACGGTCATGAAGCATGCCTACGTCGTGGCCATGAAGTGCATGGCCTGCCACGAGACAGGCATGGCCTGGCAGACCAACGCTGGGGCGCAGCTGTGGACGCGGCCCAATGGCCACCATAAGGGCCAGGACTGCAGCGGAGGGGGCTGTCACCAGGCCCGCGACAAGCTGATGCTGCGGCCGGTGCCGCGCACGCCGCCTCGTGCGAGCACGCCGGGGGTGCCGGCGCCCACCACGCCAGCCCGCATGGCTCCGTCGAATCGCGCGCTCCCGCTGGCCGCGAACGGCGGCGCGCTCCCCGCGATCGGCGCAATCTTCAGTCATGCGACCGTCGGCGGCGCGGCCTGCGTGAGCTGTCACACCGCCGCGAGCGGTAGCGGCAAGCCCGCCAATCACCTCGCCACGAGCAACAACTGCCAGAGCTGCCACACGACGCTCGCCTGGCTGCCCGTCAGCGGCGTGGATCATGCGCAGGTCATCGGCAGCTGCGCGAGCTGCCACAACCGCGTCCTCGCCACCGGCAAGCCGGCGAGTCACGTGGCCACGACCGCCGGCTGCGACCGCTGTCATACGACCAACGCCTGGATGCCGGCGCGCTTCGATCACGCGGCGGTCGCCGCCCACACCTGTACGACCTGTCATAACGGAGTGCAGGCGATCGGCGTGGCGCGCGCTCACATCCCGACGACGCAGCAGTGCGACGCCTGCCACGGCACGCTCGCCTGGGTACCCGCGCTCGTCGACCACTCGGCCTTCGCCGGCGCCTGCGCCCGTTGCCACAACGGCAGCGCGGCAATCGGCCTCTCGCCCGGGCATCTGCAGACACGGCTCGACTGCTCCACCTGCCACAGCTACCCACAGTGGAGCGCGGTCCGCTTCCGGCATACGAGCGTTACCTACCCCGGGGATCACGCCGCGGCCCCCGGCTGCACGGCCTGCCACACCGGAAACAGCGACCGGGTGCCCTACCCCACGCCGGCCTATGCCGGCACCTGCGCCGGGTGTCACGCCGCAGCGTTCAAGCCGGCTGCGCATCCGAAGACCCTCAAGGGCCAGCTCTACAGCGTCAGCGAGCTCGCCAACTGCAGCGGCGCCTGCCACGTGTACGGCGATTCGACTCTGTCCGCGATCGCCAGGAGTCTGCCGGGACCGCATCATCGAGTCGTGGATGCCACGTTCAAGCGCTGAGCGCCGGGCGTCCCGGCTGCTCCTCACCGCGCTAGCGGTGTTTGGCGCCTCCACCGCCGCCGCGCAGCTCACCACCGCCGCGCCCAACCGACTGGTGAGCGTGATCGACATCGCTGCGCACGAGAACCAGGTCGACGTGACCATGGTCTTCAACTGCTCCATGCGCTTCCTCAACAGCCTGCCGGCCAGCGAGGGCCGGATAGTGCGCATCCAGCTGCGGCCGCTCCCGGATTGCGGCCTGAGTCCGCTCGCGCTCATCCCCTCGGAGACACCTCCGGTGCTCGGGGGCGCCCCGTTTGTGAGCTCCGTGCAGCTGGACTCCACGGCGCCCGGCCAGATCACCGTGACCATCGAGTTCAAACAGAACGAGCAGTTCGTGATCGCTCAGGGGGCTGACCCGCATGGCCTGCGGCTGCGCCTGCTCAACCAGACGAGCCGCAAGGGCAACGTGCTGATCGGACAGCCCGACCTCGTGGCGAGCTTTGCCGTCAACCTCGACTCGCAGCCCAAGCCCTTCACGCAATCCGACCTCGATCTCGCGCAGCAGCGGCTCAAAGCCCCGGTGTACGTATCGGAGACGGTCATCCAGGAGGAGAAGTGGTATCGGCTGCGCGTGGGTCCGATCGAGCGCCGCTCCGAAGCCGACCGGCTGCTGAATCTCGCGCTCAAGGACTATCCGCGTGCCTGGCTGGCGATCGGCGACGACACCGCGACGACCGCCGAGGCGAGCGGCGCCGCGCCGCAGCCGCTGCCGCCCGTCGAGCGCATCGGCAGCGATCCGGCGCTCCCGCCCGCGGAGCTCAAATCCCTAATGGCAGCGGCACGCGCCGCCCTGGACAAGCATGACTACCCGCGCGCCATCACGGTGCTGACGAAGCTGCAGCGCCAGCCGGAATTTCCCGACCGCGCGAGCGCCCAGGAGCTGCTGGGACTGGCGCGCGAGCGCGCGGGCCAGCTGGCGCACGCCAAGGCGGAGTACGAGGAGTACCTGCGCCGCTACAGCCAGGGCGAGGCGGCCGAACGCATCGCGCTGCGGCTGCGAACCCTGCGCGCCGCCGAGGCCCGCACCCGCACCGGGCGCGAGCGAGCCGCCGAAGCCCGGGGCTGGGAAGTGAGCGGCGATTGGTCGCAGCTGTTCCGTTACGACGGGTCGAGCATCAGCAACGGTCCGCCGCCGCCCAATACCCAGACCGTGCCGCTCGCCTCCACCGCCACCGCCGAGAACGCCGTCTTCAACGATCTCGATCTGCTCGCGCGGCACCGTGGCGAGAGCTTCGACTGGATCGCGCGCCTCAGCGCCGGCTACGACAAGAGCTTCCAGTCGAGCGCCGCGGCCCTCGGTAATCCCACGCGAGTCAGCCTCGCCTCGCTCGAAATGCTCGATCGCCCATTGGGCCTGCTCGCGCGGGTCGGCCGGCAGGTCAGCGTCGAGGACGGGATCCTCGGCACCTTCGACGGGCTGCTCGTCTCCTGGCAGTTCAAGCCCGCCTGGTCCATCAACGCCGCGGCGGGTTACCCCGTCGAGCAGCTGATCCTCGCACCGCAGACTCAGGAGCGCTTCGAGACCCTGGCGCTGCACGTCGCCCCTCAGGGGGCGCATTGGGACGGCAGCATCTTCGCGACGACCGCGGAGTTTCAGGGTCTCAAAGACCGTCAGGCGGCCGGGATCGAGGCGCGCTACGTCGGGGCGGTGGCCTCACTCGTGGGTGTCATCGACTATGACACCTTCTATCACTCACTCAACACCGCGAGCCTGATCGGCACGCTGCAGCTGCCCGCCCGCTGGAACGTGAGTTTCGACGCCGAGCGGCGCAACTCGCCGGTGCTCACGACGCGCAACGCGCTCGTCGGCCAGACCTTCACCGACATCGAGCAGCTCGAGCAGGTATTCACGCAGCAGCAGATCTACCAGCTGGCGCGCGATCGCACGCCGGTCACCTCCGACTACAGCCTCACCGCCACCCGGCCGCTCGGTCAGCGCTTTCAGGTCACCGCCATAATCACCGCCACCGAGACCGGCGCCACACCCACCTCGGGAGGCGTGGCCGCCGTCCCCGGCACCGGCATGCTGCTCGACTACCAGGCACAGCTCGCCGCGTCGGATCTGTGGCGTACGGGGGATTTCACCGTGCTCACGCTGAACACGGGCAACACCGAGATCGGGCGGATCGATGCGATCGCCGCCACCAGTCGCTTTCCGCTCGGTGGCGCCTGGCGGCTCGGGCCGCGCTTCACCGTCGACCGCCTCACGGCGCTGAGCGACGGCAGCCAGCAGACCACCTACATCCCCTCGGCGCTGCTCGACTGGACCCGCGGGCGCTGGCTGTTTCAGCTCGACACCGGCGCCGAGCTCGGCAGGCGGCAAGCATTCCTGCAGCTCGCCAACGGCACCTTCGTGCAGACCCAGAACACCTCGCGCTACTATATAAGCCTCTCGTATCGCGTCACCTTCCACTAGTGAGGCGCTGTGTGCGGAAGTAAGGCCGCGCTTGCCGCTGTAGCCGCGCTGTTGCTCGCGCCGGCGCCACCTGCGGCGTGCGCAGCCGACCTCGCGCCGCTGGAATATCTCGATCAGGACACCGCGGCGACCGTCACGGTCGTGGCGCAGCCGTTGGTGTTTGCCAACCCGCGCACCGAGCTGGCGGCGAACGCGCGCGATTACGTGACGCTGGCGGCGGCCGCGGTCAATCGCGGCGGCAAGGTGAGCTATGTCGGCATCGCCTACTTCTGGTCGACCGTCGACCCGCGGATGCGCACCGATCCGCTGCCGGCGGCCGAGCCCTTGATCCTGCAGGCCGACGACCGGCGCATCGAACTGCGCCTGCGGGGTCAATCGGCGCACGACGCCGGCATCGGCGTGCCCGTGCACGTGCCGCCGGGTGCCGGCGCGAGGCCGAACGTCTACGGCATCGACCTCGCCACGCTGCGCTTCATCGCGGAGGCGCGCCACCTGAGGGTGCTCGCCGAGAGCAACGGCGCCCCGCTCAGCTACGACCTGTGGGAAGACCGGCGAGCCGCGCTCAAGGCTTTCGTGCGCCACATGAGTGGCGCCGACTGAAGTCTCAAGGGGCTGCGCCCCGCTCCCACAGGAGCGGAAAGAGCGGATGCGCCATCGGCGCGCCGGCCGGCAGCTGCGCCTCGAGTCCCGGAAAATCCGGCGAGGTCTGCCAGCGCCGTGGCGCGTGCCGGACGTCATCTCCCAGCAGCCGCACCGAGAACACCCGGCGCCGCGAACTTAAGCCGACGCCCGCGGTGGCGTGCAGCGTCAGCATGTGGAAACACACTGCATCACCGGGCTCGAGCGCCCAGCCGAGAATGTGGTGCGCGCCGCGGTCGGCCTCGATGTCGGGCAGGTCCGCGAGACTTCCCTCGGGGAACCACTTCGCCTGCGCGTCGAGGAAGGTGCGCGGCATGAGCCACGGACCCAGGTGCGAGCCGGCCACGAACTCGAGGGTCGCCTCCCGGGCGATGCGGTCCACCGGGATCCAGAAGCTGCAATTCTGGCGGCCCTCGATGTTGTAATAGGGCTGATCCTGGTGCCAGGGCGTGCGCTGTCGGGTCCCCGGCTCCTTGGTGAGCATGTGATCGTGGTAGAGGCGCGCCGTCTGACTCTGCATCAGGCGCCCTCCGGCCTCGCCGATCCCCGACTCGAAGATCACGCGCCGGTAGCGCGCGTTCTCCTGCCAGCAGCAGAAATCCTCGAGAAAGAAACCAGGATCATCGCGCGCGCTCGCGACCTTGGCGCGCGGGCTCGGCTGCGCGACGTTGGCATCGATCCCTAAGCGCAACAGCTCGACCTCTGCCGGCTCGAGGAGCTGGCGCAGCACCACGGCGCCGTCCGCCTGGAAGGCGGCGACGTCGGCGGGCGTGACGCGCGACTTGCGGGCGGGAGAAACCGGCATGGCCGGTCAAAGTAGTGGATTGCGGCCACCCCGCGCAACCGACGGCGGAGCGTCGCCCCCGTTGTGGCCGGACGGCCGCGGGCCGCACAATCGGCCGCATCAGGCCTCACGCCAGGTTCAACTCGTGGATGTGTCGAGCGCAAAAACAAGCGGCAACTCTCCGTTCATGGTCGGAGTCTCCGGACATCGCGATCTCGACCCGGACGACAGCACGCGGCTGCGCGAGGCGGTCATCGACTTCGTGCAGCAGTTGAAGGGGCACCTGCCGGACACGGAGCTGCGTCTCATCGTCGGCATGGCCGAAGGGGCGGACCTGCTGGTCGCGGAGACCGCGCTCGGCCTCGGCGTGCCGGTCGAGGCCGTGCTTCCCATGCCGCTCGAGCACTATGCGGCGGATTTCGATGACCGGACGCTCGCTCAGCTGAAGGAGCTGCTGCGCCGCCCGCAGGTGCGCTGCGTCGAGTTGTCGGCGAACGCCGCGAGTGCCGGCACGGGACCGCACTCGCGCGAGCAGCGCGACGCCATGTACGCGAATCTCACCGACACCCTCATCCGCCGCAGCAGCCTGCTGCTCGCCCTGTGGGACGGGCGCAGCTCGCACCTCCCGGGCGGCACCGCCGACACGGTGCTGCGCTATCTCGGCGTCCGGACCGACAACGACAAGGAGGCGCAGACCGTTCAGTTCATCGAAGTGGCCGAGGAGCCGGAGAACGCCCCCCGGCTCGTGTACTGGACGCCCGCGCTGCGCAGCGGCGCCACGAGCGAGCGGCAAGTGCACTCGCCCTGCTATCTCGCCGGCGCCGGCGACAACGTGCTGCAGGTTCTGCGCACCATGCCGGAGCGCCTCAAGCGCCAGCTCGCCGAGCTCAACAGCTACAACCTCGAGTATCAGCGCCTGAGCGGTGCCGGCCGGCTCGGCACGCCCGAATCCCTCATGGCCTCGCTCCCGGCGCGCGCGGCGCTGCCGGCGGGCGCCATGCTCGAGGACATCGATACGCAGTACGGCAAGGCGGACGCGCTGGCCGTGTATTACCAGCGGCGCTCGGACCGGCTGTTTGACCTCTTCGCCTTCATGGCCTTCGCCATGGGCGTCGCGTATCTCATCTACGAGAAGCTCACCGAATCGCGCGCCCTGCTCATTGCCTACCTGGTGACGCTCCTGACCAGCCTGGGTGTCTACTACGTGCTGCAGGGGAAGCGCTGGTTCGGCAAGCACCTCACCTACCGGGCGCTGGCGGAGACGCTGCGGGCGAGGTTCTACCTGCGCCTCGCGGGCGCGGACCAGCGCATGGACGCCGGCGAGGTGCTGGCGCTCTCCGGCATCGAGAAATTCCGCGGCTTCAGCTGGATCGGCTTCGTGCTGAAGGGAATCGAAGCGGCGGACGTCGACCCCGACCGTGACCTGGAGACGCAGAGCGTCGAGCAGGCCTGGATCGAGGGTCAGTTCCGCTACTTCACGCGCAAGGTGGCACGCCTGGAAAAAGCCAGCCGGCGCGTGAAGCACATGCGCCAATTCCTCCTGGTCGCGATCCTCATCGTGATCTCGCTGCTGTTCGCCTTCGGCGACCAGCTGCATCGCATCGACATGGGGCTCGGGATACCGCTGAAGAACATGCTGACCTTCTCCATGGGCTTCATGGCGGTGCTGCTCGCCGTGTGGGAGCTGCACCGGGACAAAATGGCGACGCGCGAGCTTTTGTGGCAATACCGCAATCAGCTGGGCCACTTCGCCCGCGCCAGGGCGCAGCTCGCCCGCATGTCAACCCCGCGGCGGCGCAACGACGTGCTGGTCGAGCTCGGCAAGGACTCGCTGATGGAGAGCTACCTCTGGGCGATCCACCGCTACCACCGTGAGCACGAGCCTCCGGCCGCCTGAGCACGGCGGGCCGCTCGCCGGATGCGCCCGACGGCCGGCAGCGCCCGGTGCGCCGGGTTAAGATCGGCTCCCAACCACGGCGAGGAGCGAGTCCATGATTTTCCTCCTGGCGTTGATCCCGGCGACGGCGCTCACTGTCGCAGGCTATGTCGCCCTCTTCCTGTCGCACCGCTCCGAAGGCGCGCTTCGCACCTTTGGCCGATACCTCGGCATCTGGGCGTTCATACTCGCGGGGCTGGTGGCTCTCGGAGGGATGTTCGCCGCGGGGCACATGCACCGCATGCACGCCGAGTGGGGCGCGCACGAAGGGAGGTACTGCCCGTGGATGGAAGGCCGCGACTCCGATCGCGGCTGGGAGCGCCACGAGCGCGGCGGTCCTGGCGCCCCGCCCGAGGGTGCGGCACCACCATCGCCTGAGGCGAAGGCCCCAGCCGGGCAGACACCCCCGCCACCGCCCTCGGGTCGTTAGCGTCCCCGTGCGGGCTGCTCATCATTCGATAATCGACATGAGGGTTGAGTTGTAACAAGCTGAGTTATAAACATTAAATAGATGACAGAATCCCCTGCACCCTCGCGCCGCCGCGAGCGGACGCGCGCCCCACGGTCGACGGGTCCTTCGCTCGCACCCATCCCGCGTCTCTGTAGTCCCTGGGCGCCGGTCGAGATCCTCACGGCGGAGCAGGTCGAACGGATTCTGCTCGGCGCGTTCCGGGTGCTGGAGGAGGCAGGTCTCGAGATCCGCAGCGCCGCCGCCCGCGCGGTGTACGCGAAGGCCGGCGCGCTGGTCGACGAGCCGACGCAGATGGTGCGGCTCGGGCGCGAGCTGGTGGAGGCACAACTCGCGACCGCTCCCGAGCACTTCGTGCTCCATGCCCGCAACTCCGACCGCCACCTGCACGTCGGCGGCAACGTGGTCAATTTCGGCCCCGTCACCGGAGCGCCCAATATCCGCGACAGCGAGGGCGGCCGGCGCTACGGGGATCTGGAAGCCTTCCGCAATATCCTGAAGCTCACCCACACGCTCGGCGTGCTGCACTGGCAGGGAGGCATCGTGGTCGAGCCGGTCGACGTGCCGGTCGCGACCCGGCATCTCGCCACCTACCAGGCGCACATCGAGTGCGCCGACACCGTGTGGGCGGCGCGCGGGATCGGCGGCGTGCAGGCCGAGGATGCGCTCGCCATGTCGGCCATCGAGCACGGCTGCACGCTGGAGCAGCTCGCCACGCGCCCGACGCTCATGACGGTAACCAATGTCAATTCGCCGCGCCGCGTAGACGAGGAAATCCTCGACAACATCATGACCATGGCGCGCCACGGGCAGTGCGTGGTGATCACACCCTTCACCCTCATGGGCGCGATGGCGCCGGTCACTCTGGCCGGCGCGCTCGTGCAGCAGACGGCCGAAGCGCTCAGCGTGGTCGCGCTGTGCCAGCTGCTGCGCCCCGGCACGCCCTGCGTGCTCGGCGGCTTCACCTCCAACGTGGATATGCGCACCGGGTCGCCCGCGTTCGGCACGCCTGAGTACGTACGCGCGGTGCTCGCCGCGGCGCAGATCGGCCGGCGTCTAAAGCTCCCGGTGCGCACCAGCGCGGTGAACGCCTCGCCGGCCGTCGACGCGCAGTCGACCTATGAGACGGCGTTCTCGCTGCAGGCGGCGGTCTTGAGCCACAGCCACCTGATCAATCATGCGGCCGGCTGGCTCGAGGGAGGATTGTCGGCGTCGCTCGAGAAAATCGTGGTGGATGCGGAACTGTTGCGCAACTGGGCCGAGATCCTGAAGCCGGTGAGCTTCAACGATGATGATCTCGCGGTGGATGCGATCAAGGAGGTGGCGCCCGGCGGCCACTTCTTCGGCTCGCCGCACACGCTCGCACGCTACGAGTCGGCGTTCTACCGGCCCCTGCTCTCGGACTGGTCGAACTTCGAGAACTGGCGCGACGCGGGTAGCCGCACCGCGACCGAGCGCGCCACCGTCATCTGGAAGAAGCTGCTCGCCGACTACGTGCCTCCACCGCTCGACCCGGCAGTTCGCGAGGCGATCACCGCCTACGTCGAGCGCCGCACGCGCGAGCTCGCCGGCTCTTGAGCCCCACCGCGACCGTGACCGATTGGATCGCGAACGCCCGCATGTACGCCGTGACCCCGCAGGTCGAGGCTGCGTGGCGTGGCTTGCTCGAACACGTGGCACGGGATGCGGCCGTCAGGCTCACCTATGTGCCGTACCCGGCCCCGCAACCGCTCGAGGCTCTGTGGCAGCGCGCGGATCTCGGCGCGGTGTTCATGTGCGGCTTCCCGGTGGCACTCGAGCTGGCGCCGGTCGTTCCGCTCGCGGCGCCGATTCCCCGTGCCCCCTGGGCACACGGCCGGGCCGTGTACCGCACGGATCTCATCGTGCGCGAGAACGCACCATATCGCACGCTCGAGGATACCTTCGGCGGCCGCGCCGGCTGGACCGTTACGCACTCGCACTCAGGGTTCAACGCGTTCCGGCATCACCTGCTGGCCTATCGCACGCCGGCACGGCCGGCGCTCTATGGCGAGATGGCCGGCAACCTGATCACCGCGCGCAAGGTTCTCGACAACGTGCGCGAAGGCCGCCTCGACTTAGGTCCCCTCGATGCCTACTGGCACCTGCTCATCGCGCGCCATGCACCGGAGCTCACGCGCGGAATCCGTACTCTCACCTCGACCGAGACCGCGCCCATGCCGGCCTTCGTGGCGGCGGCAGGGGCACCGCCGGAGCTGCTCGCGCGGCTGCGCGCCGCCTTCAGCGGCGCCGCGGCGCGCCCGTGGTTTGGGCCGCTCGCCGATCAGCTGCTGCTCGAGGGATTCGCGCCGGTCGGCGCCGAGTCGTTCGCGCCGCTCCTTGCCTGGGACCGGGAGGCAAAGTCGGCGGGCTACGACTTGCCCGCCTGAACTCTAAGCGCGCGTGACCGGCACGCGGTCGCTTGGATGGAGCGGTGAGTCGTGTGGGCGCAGCAGGAAGCGCCACGCCACCTCGAAGTACGTGCGGTAGACGAGTCCGCCGTTCTCCGCGATCAGCCGCTCGCGCTCGCGCCGGTAGCGCGCGGGGTACTCGTACCACGGGACCCAGGGTGCCTCGTGGTGCAGGGCGTGGAGATTGTTGAATAGGAAGATCGGACCGAGGATCCACGAGCCCTCGACCAGCGCGATGCGGGAGCGAACCGCTGGCCGGGCCCGATGCTCGGCAAAGGAGCGGATCAGCGTGAGGCTGGTGCCGGGGATCGCCATCGTGAGCATGTAGATCCACAGCGGGATGCCGCACACGACCTTCACCCACAGCAGCACCGGAATGCACCACAAGAGGTGCTCGAGCCACAGCGCACGCACGCCCGGCTTGTTGGCGACGACCGCGCGCGCTTCGGCGCGCAGATAGCGGCCGATCGCCAAGAACGCACCGACGGTGACCCGGCCGGCAAGCGTTTGCGAGACATGGACGATGCCGCGGGTGAGCGGCGTGAGCCGCTGCCAGTCCTGCTGCGTCCAGTACCAGGACTCCGGATCATCGAGCGGATCGGTGAGGCGCTCGTCGATGTGGTGCGCCAGGTGACTCGCACGATACGAGTCGAAGGGCAGCCACACTGACAGCGGAATGACGGCGAGCAGCCGGTTGATCCGCCCGGAGCGCGTCGGATGGCCGTGAACGACCTCGTGCTGCAGCGAGCCGTGCAGCGTGACGAGTACGGCGGCGACGGGCGCGACGAGCCACAGCGGCCAGCGGCCGTACATGAGTGTGACGGCGAGCCACCCTGCGTAGACCACCAAGGCAATCAGCAGCGTCGGAATCTCTACCCGGGCGAGGCCGCGGGTGGCGAGCGCGCCGAGGGCGCCCGGATTGGCAGGTGTCGTCAGGCCGTTCACAGAAGTCGCTTAGGACCGCTCCATTCGCCGTCGTGGCGTCAGGGATAACCTCCTGGCAGCGATTTTACCCCTAAAGTCATCCGGCGCGGCCGGGAGGGTACGGCGCGCGGTGCCCGGACCGCCCAGGCCTGCGTCTCAGTCCAGATTAACGGGGCGCAACAGCCGGCGCTCGAGAGCTGCCATCCCGTCATAGAGCAGGATCGCCATGAGCCCGGTGACGAGCCCCCCCTGCAGAATGAAGGCGGTGTTGCTCGAGAGGAGTCCGGCGATGATCACCTCTCCCAGCCCCTTGGCGGCGACGGTGGAGCCGATGGTCGCGGTGCCCACGTTGATGACCAGCGACAGGCGGGTTCCCTCGAGGATGAGCGGCATGGCGAGCGGCAGCTCGACCGAGAGGAGCCGTTGCCGTGCGCTCATGCCCATCCCGCTCGCCGCCTCGAGCACCGCGGCCGGGCACGTCTTGAAACCTACCAGCGTGTTCTCGAAGATCGGCAGGAGACCATAAGCAAAGAGTGCAATCAGCGTCGGCTTCTCCCCGAACCCGACCAGGGGCACGGCGACCGCCAGCACCGCCACCGGCGGAAAGGTCTGGCCGATATTGACCAGGGTGCGCGACAGTGGCAGGAACTGCGCGCCGCTCGGACGGGTCACGAGGATGCCGAGACCGACCGCGACGAGGGTGCTCGCGGCCGCCGCCACGCACACCGTTGCGAGCTGTGCGAGCGCGAGCGTCAGGAGGTTCCCCTGGTCGTAGATCGGCGGCGCGCCGTACTGGGTGAGCGGGGCGAAGAGCGGCGCGAAGCTCTGCGGCTT
>Ga0210409_10000591_pt1 | contig 56130 bp, 49 predicted proteins | sample IncBWH17MmetaG_FD_161649 | JGI IMG/M metagenome (GOLD analysis project Ga0210409, IMG submission 161649) | Forest soil microbial communities from Barre Woods Harvard Forest LTER site, Petersham, Massachusetts, United States - Inc-BW-H-17-M | ecosystem: Environmental > Terrestrial > Soil >... | reverse complement strand
GCCCCGAAATGCGCAATGGATTGAGCTACCTGATGCCTCTGCAGCAGCGCGCGAAATGAAACCCGCCCAAGCAGCAGGTGGGAATTGTCCCCACGAGGTCCGTTGCGTTCCGGCAAAACCCGGATCTGGGTTGGCCAGAACTGAACGGGTGCGAGCAGTGTCTCTGAGACTGTAACCGGATCAGTCCAAGTCTGCCGGTCGGATCGATGGTGGTGATGCGGACTCGAGGTCTCCGAAGAATCCGGTGGACTCGCAAGATACCAAAGCGCACGAGGAATGTTCCTCGTGCGCTTTGGCGGTTGTCCTATTTGGAAGTAGGAAGCGGAGGGAAGTGGAGGTACGAGTAAGCGATGCCCTGCTCACGTTCTTTCTTAGTTTGAGAATAGCCGATCACTAAGATCTCAGTGATGGCGGTTTGAGAATGCGAGTTGCTGAAGTACTCACCGAGCGACAGCCAGAGAGCTTCCGCAGGACTGTTCAGCCCTGCGAGATGAAAGACATGACGCTGGCTGTCGGTCTCAATGACCACAGAGTACTTGGTTGTGAGAGCGCCCGGTGTCTTGAAAATCAGTTGACGTTCATCCTTGATTTTCTGACTCGCCGGACGGTTTGGTTTTGCGTTTCGGGTTCTTGCCATAGGTTTTCCTTTTACAAAGAAAGTCCAAGGAGCCTTCCAGAACCCAACTTGCCCGGGTTAGGAATGCCCTTTGTCACTTCCTATTACTGAGTTTTTGACAAAACCCGAAGTTTGCGGGGGTACTGATCGTTTGCTGTGGCTTTGTCGGATCCGTGCGGTCGACCTGGCGTGTCCGACCGTTTCGCTCCGCACCCGCGGTGCTTTGAGGGACCTGAAACCTAAGTTTTTTGGAGCCAATGACATACCGGCAGACGTTGGGCAGGTTGCATGCGCCCGGTCCGGCATTGCCTTCGCATTCAAATCGCGGCAACCTTGGATGATCCAGTCAACGTCGCGGTGCCCGGTCGCCGCAGACCCTGGGTCCTGCAGGCGCGCTGAAGTCAGAGTGCCAACCCGTAAGGATTGCCGCTACCGCCCCCTTATATAGAAGAAGAGGAAGGACCCCGCGGTAGGGCTACTCCAGCTCACCGCCGTTCGGGGATCCTCCCATCCCAATAACTGAAGGAAACCTTATGGAACACGATCGTCCAGTCAAAGAATGCCATCGCAGCGATCCAGCTCAAGGCGCCAGCACGGAGATGTGCGAGAAAAACTCCTCCGCCGAGGAGAACCGCCCGCCAAGAACCACTTCGCCGGCGAAAGTCGCCGCCAATCGCCGCAATGCACAGAAGTCCACCGGTCCTCGAACGCCGGAAGGCAAAGCCCGGAGTCGCTGGAATGCGGTCCAGCACGGGCTCCTTGCCAAGCGTCTGCTTGCTCCCGAAGCCACGGACGGTGATGCTTGGATTCATCTTCTCGAGAGCCTGCGCGAGGACTGGCACCCGGAAGGGACCCTCGAAGAGATCCTGCTCGAGCGAATCGCGATGGGCTACTGGAGACTCCATACGGTCTACGCGTATGAGGTCGATTTTGCTCGGTCCCCACAAGAGTTCTTTGGCTCGATCGATCGCACGGGGCGATATGCAACCTCGATTAATCGGCAGTTGACACAAGACCTGAACCAGTTGGAGCGTCTGCAGCGACAGCGCAAAGGCGAGTTTGTACCGGCGCCGATCGCTCTGGACGTGACCGTCAACGGTCCCGACCCGGGAAACGATGCTGTAGTCACTGAGGGTGGAGGTACTTCTCTTGTGACCGTAGCTCCCGTCCCAGTGGACCGTGAATGTCCGAACCCGCTACGTTCGGCTGAGAGCGCGTTGGAGGAGACAAGTTCATCTAAGGCTCCCAGCTCGCACGAGGCTCCCTTCGAGCCCGGGACCTCAGATTCGAAGCCGTTGTTGGAGATCACGCCGGACGGTGTCGGCGCGGTACTGCGCGAGCGAGAGGAGGCGTAATTGCCAAACGAACCCACCGTTGGATCGGGGACGGAGAACACCAAGGTCGGAGCCGTCAATCGCGCTGCCACATGCTTGCGGTCGGCCCAAAGGGGACCAGTTGCGAGGCATTCTCGTGAGGGAGGAGGGCGGAATCGAATCGGAACTACGGGCGATAGCTGATGCTGCCTTGTATCAGGCGAAGAGTGCTGGCCGGAACCGGACCGTCGCCAGTTAGGTCTTATCGTCCCTTCGACCGCGAGTCAAAACGATAGCCGAATGTGAAGAGCCACTGGTCGTAGTTTTGGCCCGCACCCCGATTCCAGGTGTATCCAGTCTGCACGAAATAGTGCGGCCCGAGGGAAGCCTCAAAATTCCCCGTAACGAAATGCGAGATATCGCTGGTTGTCGGCGAGACGAACGACTGGCGTCCGCCAAGCACCTCCCAGCGCAGGTTCTCGTTGAAGTTGCGCGAAAGCGAGATCGATTCGTACGAGCCGCTCCCGAAAGAGCTATTGAACTTGGAGTAGTGCACATCGGTACGCATTCCAATCCACGGCATGCGGCCCACCGTGACTCCATACAGCTGGTTCAAGGACGATTTCGCATCTCCCGAGCGGTTGCTGCGGCCCAGAAGAGTGTAAGCCCAGACGTCCTTCACGACCTGGACACGCGCCCCTCCGCTGAAGCCTTGGAACAGGTACTTATCCAGTAATCCCGTTCCAACCAGTTGAGCGTTGTAAGTGGGAATGTCGCGAAAGTAAGTTTGGTTTACGTCGAACTCCAGCCTGGAAGTCGGCTGCAGTCGCACTGTCAGAAAATTACGGCTCACGCCTGCACCGGGCGCAGCCACTTGGGGATTACCGCTCGGACTATCTACCTGCAATGAATCGTAGATGGACAGATACCGTTTGTAGAAAATCCCGTTCTCGAAGAAAACGAAGGGGCGATCGATATTCCACTTGAGCAGCGCGATGCCCATCCCGGACGTGCTGGTGTAGCGGAAATTGTCGAAAGATCCGCCCTCGAAGTTGACGAAAGCCCCACCAATCCTGCGGTCAGGGTTGTAATTCCAGGAGGTCGGGTCAGGGGTCGAACCCGCGAAGATGCCAGCGGTCACTCCCTGCGACAACCGTCTAGCAAGATAACCTCCATCGATGGAATCAAGACTGGTAGCCCAGGGCAGGTAAAGACGTCCGAAACCGGCCACATTCTTGGAATTAGGATTATCGTATGTCATCCCAATCGTATAGGTGCGGTTGATGAGGTCTTGCAATGTCGCCTGGCCGCCATGCGATTGGTTGTTGATGCGTCCACGCCAGAATCCGGTCAGGTTCCAGTAGGTTCCGTTGATACGGGTGATATCGGTGCGAATCATGAGCCCGGCGTTCGAACTCACACCGCCGCCGTTATCATGGCTTGCGACTCCGGAGTAATCGAACCCGATTCTTCCACGGGCACGATTGATTTCTGGCAGGGGCGGCCTAGGAATCACTACACGCGCCTCATCATCGAGCGTGTCACCCTCGCTGAACGAGACTACGACCGGATACTTTCTGGTCGCGCTCAGCGAGCGTTGCGCAATTAGAGACTGAGTTTCCTCCGAAGTTAAGTATGCCCAGTCGCCTACTTTTATCGGCCGCGTCGGATTCTGAATCTCCCCAACTGCTGACGACAACGCGGCCGAGGCCAACTGCAATTCAGCGATAGGGAGTGCGTCTGCATCGCTCGCAGCGGTAGCTTTCTGGGAGGGGTCGATGGCCTTGACCTCGAGTTTCATGCCTTCCGCGAGCCCTTCATTCCGCCCACCCTCGAGATAAGCAACTCCCTCGGCAACATACTTCACGCGAAACGCAATGCGAACATCCGGATTTGCCTGTGCCGGAACAACTGCCGGATTCGAGCCAGCGGCTTCGGTTTTCGCCGGGGATTCAGAGCCATTCACAGGAGCAGATCCTGGCATCGCCTGATCCGGGGATACCGTTGCATTCCCAGAAGCTGCAGACGGCACATTCGATCCATTCGGAGCAGGGGCCGCATTTTGACCGGCTTGATTGGCAGCACCCGAAGCAGAAGAAGCACCGGCGCTCGCAGCCTCCTGTTCTGGCGGGAACGCGATAGGCGGAAGTGATGGGGGAGGGGCAGGAGTTTGTGCTGACTGGGTTTCAACGGAACTCGTCTGATTCGCTTCTTCCGGCTTCCGATGAATTCTTGCGATGAGAGGGACCGAAGCCGCCGAGGCGGGACCAAGGCGTTTCTTGTCCGAGGTTGGGTTCTCAACTGCCGGCAAGATGCTCACGATGATTTTGTTTCCGTCGCTCGCCACTCCGTAGGGCCGCTGCGATTCCAAAACCACAACGACCCGAATGGAAGATGGAGTACTTCCATTCTCCCGTTCCACTTGTACCGACTTAACACCGTTGTGATTGAACGGAACAGAACTTGGAGCGTTGCCGGGAAGAGTCCCGGGGAGGTCGAGCATCAGCCGCTCAGGTTTGCTAGCCCAGGTGACACGAGGACTGACGGACGAGGTAAGGGTCACCTCGACTCGCACGCCGCCCTTGTCCTCGAAGAGTTCGAGTTTTTGGATCGTGGCGGCTCCGCCTGCCGACTGCGCCCATGCTCCGGACGCAAGAGCCAGCAGGGCTCCAAAATATACAAATCGCTTCACTCCCTACTCCATTCCCGAGAAAAAGTAATGCAATGGTGCAAGCCGCTGTTTCTCTAGCCTCCCCCGCCATTGCGGTGGCACTGGTAACAGTTCACACTGTTGTAGACGTAACCACCGACCCCCTGATGTTGTGAATCCGTGTTCGATTTCGTATGGCAGTTCGTGCATTGAAAGATACTGTAGTTGGTTGAATTGGTATGGCAGGTGGCACAAACGCCATTCGCTCCGCCGTGATTGGTATCAAACCAGGTGTGGTTGAAGGTCGCGCCCAGCCAGGTTGCGGTCGTGTGGCAGAGCGCACAAGTCGTGGGGAAGCCCGCAGCAACATGGTTGGGGCTATTAGTTCCCTGGTAATCCGCCTTGTGGCAGCCAAAACAATCGGTTGGCAGGGTGGTGTAATTGTTGTTTACATGACAATTCGCGCACGCGACCTTGGTGTGAGCGCCCGTCAGTGGGAAGGAAGTGTTGTTGTGGTTAAAGCTGGCCGGCGACCACGCGGCGGTGCTATGGCAGACATCACACTGCTGCGGAAAGCCCCCCGTGACATGGTTCGGATTATTCGTGTTTTGATAGTCCGTCAGATGACAACTCACACATGCCGTACTGGTGAGGCCAAAGTTTCCGTTCGTATGGCACTGGCTGCACTGCATAGTCGCGTGAAAACCAGTGAGTGGCCAGCCCGTCGCCGCGTGGTTGAACGTGGCTGAGGTCCAGTTCGTGGTGCTGTGGCACATTTCACACTGCTGGGGGAAACCTGCCGAGACGTGACCCGGGTTGTTCGTTCCCTGGTAATCCTTCAGGTGACAGCTCACGCAGGCCGTGGTGCTGAGGTTGAAATTCCCGTTCACATGGCACAGCGCACATTGCACCTGCTTGTGCGCCCCGGTTAGAGGGAACGCGGTTTTCGAATGGTCGAATGAAGCCGGCTGCCAGCCTGCGGTCGTGTGGCACATATTGCACTGCAGTGGAATTCCTGCGGCGAGGTGGTTCGGATTGGTCGTGCTTTGGTAGTCCTTCAGGTGGCACGAGACACAGGCCGTGGAACTCAGATTGAAATTTCCATTCGTGTGGCACTGATCACATTGCAACTTCGCGTGCCCCCCCGTGAGGGGAAAGCCCACCGCATCGTGATTGAAATTCGCGGGTTGCCAAGCTGAGGTCGTATGGCATTCCTGGCAAGTTTGGGGAATTCCGAGCGCGACGTGATTCGGATTGCTGGCCTTCTGAAAATCCAATAAATGACAGCCCACGCACGCCGCCGGCGTGCCCTTGAACCTGCCGCCGGCGTGGCATGCGGTGCAGTCGAGGGTGGTGTGCACTCCGGTGAGAGCGAACCCGGTGTATTTCAGGTGATCGAATTTAGCGCCCAGCCAGGTGTTGATGCTGTGGCACTGCTCACATTGGACGGGAAAACCCGCAGTCACGTGATTGGGCTCGGTGGCTTGCTGATAGGTGCTTTGGTGACAGGAATAGCACTGAATGGAGAGCCCCTGAAATTGCCCAACTGCCTCGCTTTTATGACAGTCCGCACACTGTAATCCGGCATGTCCTCCCACAAGGGGGAAACGATTGTCGTGTTCTCTCACCCGCTGCAGAACGATGTTCCATCCTTTGACGGTATGGCACTGTGCGCAGTCAGCGCCCATTTGCCGGCGATGAATGTCGGCGTGGCAGTCGGCACAGTTCGTTCCGGTATTCGTGAACACCGGCTTGGCATGACACTGGGTACAAGCCACTCCCTGGTGCAAGCCGCGCAGCGGATATTTCGTTGTGTTGTGATCGAACTCTGGAACCGCGCGGATGGGCTTCCAGCCCGCGGATGTATGGCAGTTCTGGCACGGGATATTCAGGTTGCCATGGGGGCTTCGCGAGACGGCTGAACCAGCCGACTGCCCAAATCCTGCGCCCACCCCGAGGCAGGCCGCAGCCAGGACAAGGAGGGCCCTCGTGAATGCGCTTTGATGGACCACGCTTTGTGCGTACCCCGTTTGAACCCGGGATGCACTTCTGGTGCCAAGGAAAGCAGCCCATCTGAACCTTAGTTATGAAGCGGAAAGCAGGGGGCAAACGGCGACTTTACAGGATAAGAGTGTGTCGCTCTGACGCAGTTCGGGCGCAAGAGTGCCCCAATGTAGCGAAAACCAACAACGAATTTTGGCATCCATAAGCTCGGCATGGAGGAGAAACGGCCCTTGTTCGAAAAGTCATTCGCCCGCCTAAGGTCTTACTCGGGCTCATGTTCGTGATCGGGTGACCCGGAATTTGGCGGGTTCGGGTGGGTTGTCCCGGGTGATTTCTGATGATCGTCTTCACCACGTCCGCCGGGTGCTGCGCCAGGATTCCAACGGTTTTCGTTCTCCCGATTGTCCAACCCATGGGGCTGTTCCGGGTCCCGATTCTGCTCGACTCCGGTTGTATAGCCCGGCCGTAACATCACAGGGGCACCGTGGAGGAACCCAGCGACTTCGACCAGTCCCTCGTACACTTCCACATGCGTCTTCTGTTTCTTGTCCACATCTACGGAGAACCGCGTTCCCCGCACAGTGATCACAGCAGTGGGCGTACCCATTCGAAAAGATGGGGAATTGCCGAGTCGCTTTTGCACCTTCGCCGTAATCTTGCCGAGTAACAATTCGAGCCAGTACCCCTTCCCCTGGTTCGGCGCCTTGAGAACCACGTGACTATTGGGCTTTACCAATACCTGCGAGCCGTCCTGTAAATCCAGCAGCATGCTGCCTTTGCTGGTGTCGATCTTGCTTTCTGCGGGAAGGCTGGTTCCGTGCTGTGCTGACACCACGTCGCCCTGTGGAGAATGCACCTGTACGTCACCTTTGAGTTCTGCGATCGTGGCGGAGCCGACTGGCAACGCCGTCGGCGTGGGATTTTGCCCGTGCGCCGAAACCAAGAGGAGCAATACCGTCAACGTGCATGCCTGCCGCATGGCGGTCATCGAACCCCCTTTACCACTATCGCTGGCTCGGTCTTGGCGGGCAGGCGGATCTCGAATTGGGTGCCCGCGGGCTCGCTTTCTGCCCTGACCGACCCCCCGTGTTTTTCCGCTATGCGCTTGACGAATGCCAACCCGAGCCCCCAGCCGGTCGTGCCCTTTGCGGTGTTAGATGCACGGTAGTAGGGATCGAATAGCCGGGCGATTTCGTCCGGGGCGATCGGTTCCCCCAAATTATGCACGCTGATAATAACTTCTTCATTCTCCCTGGAACAGCGCACCCGGATATCGCTCTGGGGTTTCCCATACTTGATCGCGTTGCTGACCAGGTTCAGGATCGCACCACTGATCAGCGGCGCATCCCCCATGACTGATATATTCTCTTCGTTCTCCAGTATCAACTGCATTCCCGCAGCGTTCGCTAGCGGGTGCAGAATATCGAATACCTGTCGCACGACGGCTTCCAAATCGATGGAGGACGAGGCAACCGACTTTGCCCCGGCATCGAGACGCAAAACATCCAGATAACTGCTGATCAGGGCCAACAACCGTTTCGACTCGCGGAAGATCGTGTCGGGCGCGCCGACGCATAGCGGCGATTCCGGGTAGCTCATCATCAGCTCGGCGAACCCCTGGATAGAGGCAAGCGGCGTTCGCAATTCATGCGTAATGAACCCGAGTGCCTCCGCTCGTGCACGGTCCCGTTCCACTCTGGTGCGCAAGTTCGTCAAGGTCAGAATGGTCCCGCCCTTCGGGGACAGACGTGTGGGTGGCAAAGGGGCGACGCGGACGGAATATAGTTCCCCATCGAGTGACACTTCCCCCTCTTCAATTGACTCGCGATGCGTGAGGGGCGCGTCATCGCTCGCGATCCACTGAGTGCGCGCTTGCTCCAAACTCAATGATGCATCTGGAAAGAGGTGGTAGGCATTGGCGAAGGCGCGGTTCTTCAACAGTAGCTTGCCTTGCTCATCAAAGATTGCGACCAGGTCCTGCGTTGATTCCAGCAAGGTTTTATGAAGCTCATAGAGAGAGCCGAGTTCGGTCTGCAATTGTTGCAGGAGTTCCAGCCGCCACGTGAGGTCCTCGCCTTCGCGAGCCGTCCCATCTTTTCCGAGCAATGCCAGCCACGATCTCAACCCCAGCAACTGCTGGGTGACACTGCGTTCCACCAGCACAAAATCCGCAGTGTAGACCAGCAGGGGAGCCAGAATGACGGCGAGCATCATCGACCCTGCAGGGACAATTCGCGAACCTATAATAAAGACCAGGAGGGCCACGGCATACAAAGCTGCTGCCGTGACCGCAAATACTCCCACCGCCGCCAGTCCCCGCCAGCTTCGGAACACCGCGACCGCCAAACCGCAGGTGACGAGTAGCATCACTCCCTGCGCCCAAAGAGAAATCTCATGCAGGCTTCGTCCGGATAGGATCCCGTCCAGAATCTGTGCATGCACCTCGACGCCCGGCGTAGGAAATTCGGGATGCAGCGGCGTGTTCAAACGATCCCCAATTTCAGTCGTCCCGAAGCCTACGAGCGCCGGTCGCCCTCGTAACAGGAGCGAATCCAGCCCTTGCATCACAGTCCAAGCGGGAATCGTATCGAAACCATCCCTGCGGAATGGAATCGGCACCAGGACGGGCTTTGCGGTGAGAACGGGTCGGGTTTCATCCTGTGCGGCTAGCCCATACGAAGAGAGGAAATTGGCCGTGCGTTTCGCATCCACTCTCCGCGCAACTTCGACCGCAAACGCCCAGCGCGCGCCATCCAGGCTAAGCTCCAGGGGCGGATAACGACGGCAAACGCTGTCCTGCTCCAGCGGCGCTTGCGCGTGTCCCACGGCGGCGGCGGCCCGGGCAAATTGCGGGAGCGGCTCCATCCACTGTGGCCCGTCCCAATAAGACGCAATCTTATCTACGATGACCACTCGGCCGGACTGCAAAGCGTTCTCCAGGGCCCGGTCCGCATCAGGCGTTTGCGGTTCGGAGAGCAGAATGTCCAGCCCAACCACGCTGGCTCCGCCCTTCACCAGATTGCTCGTGAGTTTCGCAAGCAGCGTCCGCGACCATGGCCAACGCCCGTAGCGTTGCAGACTTTCGTCATCCAACGTGACCAGCACCACTTCGGATTTCTGCTTGGGCGAGGGAGATAACCGGAAGAATGTGTCGGCAAACCGCAATTCCCAGTCTCGAATGAATGGGATGGCAGAGAGCACTGCGACTGCAAAGAACAAGAGAACCGACAGCCCGAGCATCTGGACCCAACCGCGACGGTTTGGACCCTTGTTCTTCATTTGTCGCCGGTCGCCTGGAGATCAATCCCCAGTCGCAGAGCCTTACGGTAAAGAGTCTTCCTTTCAATGCCAAGCCGCCGGGCTGCCTCGGATCGATTACCACCCGTCTGTTTCAAAATCTCCAGGATGTGCTGCCGCTCCAGTTCCATCAAACGATCTGGCGCCGCTGCGACTGGCACCGCAGCTTCCTCGCCCTCCGGCGTTCTCTGTGTTTCGGCTTCCACATCCGGCAGAGTGATTTCGCCCGTGGGCGCAAAAATGGCGAGACGGTTCACCGTGTTCTCCAGCTCGCGCACGTTTCCCGGCCATCTCATCTGCTGGAGCAGCTGCACTGCAGCCGGATCGATCGTGACCCCCAATCCATTCTTCTCGTTAAATCGCCGCAAGAAATGGCGAACGAGCAGAGGAATGTCGTCCCGCCGTTCCTCAAGCGGAGGTAGATCGATCCGGACAACCGCCAAACGATAATAGAGGTCCTCGCGAAACTGATTCTGCTTCAGCAGCGACCCCATGTCCCGGTTCGAGGCGGCCAGCATGCGCACGTCGATCGGCGTGTACTTGTTTGAACCGACGCGCCGCACCTGCTGCTCCTGAATCACTCTGAGCAGCTTGACCTGGAATGAAAGTGTTGTCTCGGTGATTTCGTCGAGAAACAGCGTGCCGCCATCGCTCGCTTCCACAAGGCCAAGGTGAGCGCTGGCCGCGCCTGTGAAAGCCCCTTTCTCGTGGCCGAAAAGTTCGCTCTCCAGCAGAGTTTCGGTGAAAGACCCGCAGTTGACGGGTGTAAAGGGCCCATCCTTTCTTTTGGAATGCTGGTGAATCGCGCGCGCGACCAGTTCCTTTCCGGTGCCACTCGCGCCCGTGATCAGAACGCTTACGTTGCTGGCCGCCACCCGACCAATCGCCTTATAGACCTCGAGCATCTTGGGACTGCGCCCGATGATGGCCGAATCACTTGGTTCAGGAACGTCAGGAACAACAGGCTGCCGTTGCTGGAGCCGAAATCCATCGGCGCGCGCCGCGATTGCCCGCATCTGTTCAGCGGTGAGCGGCTTGCTCACGTAATCGACCGCACCTTCGGAGAGCGCTCTGGCCGCCGTCTCGACGCTCACGTTTGCCGTCATGATGACCGGGTACGCATTTGGCCGCAGAGCTCGAAGTCGTTGTAAAAGGTCGATTCCATTCAGGGCTCCCAGGTATACGTCCACCATGACAAGATCGACTTCGTTGTTAGCGACGTATTGCTCTGCTTCCTCTGCGCGAAGAAACGTGTGGCACCCGTGCCCCTCCGCCTCAAAAACCGCCTTGAGAAAGGTACAGGTGTTGGCTTCGTCGTCGATGACGACCACTCGCAATGGTTCCATAAGGCCGCTCACTAGCTTACTGCAACTGCCAGTATGCTACCGAGCAATTCCCATGCCACGGCGCGGGTCGGACCTGCTATGCCTTCCAGATGAGCTACTTGCCGCCGGATCCATCGGGCTCGCAGGGATCGTGGGAATTAAAAGCAAGGGGCACTAATCAAAGATAGATGGTGATGGGCGGCAGGCTTATCAACGAGAATCCCCCTCTCGGGGACGAGGAGCGTCCACTTTCTATTGCTGCCAGCCGCTTTGGGAGCGGGAACTGTTTTCAGTTCCCGCTTCCAGAGGGTTTTTCCTTGTCCGACGGCGGAGCCGGCGCCTTGATGCCTGCACCTTTGGCCACATCGTTTTCCTTGCTGTGGCGGTGTACCTGGAGGGTACGCAAGAAATGCACGAGATCCCAGGCGTCATTGGGCTGGATGACATCGGCGAACGACGGCATAGGAGTTCCGTCCACACCGGTCATGAAGATGCGGTAGAGGTCATCGTTCGTTCCTCCGCACTTGAACCGCGAATCGTCTTTGCCGTCCGCGAAGTTATAAGGACGAATGGGCTGGTCCTTGCTATCGGTCAGCGTCGCCGCGGAAGGCCCGTCTCCCCGACCCTGCTGCCCGTGACATTTCCAGCACTCCATTTTCTGGAACAGTTCTCCCCCGTGCGTAATACTCTGTGCAGTGACGGCTGGCTCCGGTGGAATCTGGATTGGGTCTCCGGGCTTCTCGCTTTGCCAACGCGGCGAGAAAGTCTTGATGTAGGCAACTAAATCTATGCGGTTTTGCGCAGGCAACGAGTCCCAATGCGGCATGTTCGAGTTCGTAAACCCGCGGGAAACGGAGTTGAAGAGATCCTGATCGGTCGGCAACGTTCCAGTGGGTGTGGAGCGGCACTTGAACGTTGCGGCGACAAAGTCTCTGGGCCTTGGATCGACCCACTGCGCATTGTCTCCATTACCGTCCCCTAAAGGGCCATGGCAGCCGACGCAGTAACGGCGGTAAAGCTTTTTGCCATTCGCCGCATGACCAGTCAGATCCCCCACGTGTGCTTCTTGTGCCCACGAAGGAAACGCAACCGCGAGTGCCAGCAACAAACTCAATCCCAAGCGCTTCGAGCCTGTATTCATAAGCAGTCCACCGTTCGAAATTAGAATCTGCAACCACCGCCACTCTCGACGGCCTATTTTTCTAGTAATCGAAGTCAAAACCAATCATCACGCTCCGATTGATCTGATCGGTCCCCGTAAGCGACGAGGTATTGCCCATCTTCGCTTGCGAGTATTCGTTATGGACCGCCAGTCCCGCCCGGCTCAGCATAATGGGATACCAGCGGTAGCCGATGGTCCACGAGTCCACATTCCCCAAGTTTGGAGTTTGTGCCAAGGTCGGATTGGCTTGGCGCGACATATGTACCAATTCATACCTTCCCGTAAAGATGAATTGCGGGTTCACCGTGTAGTGTGCCTCGACAAAACCGCCGTTCCAAGTAGGTCCGACGGCACCTGGTGGCAAGCCTCCGGGATTGTTGGCAGGGATGTTGTTCCCTAAATACACATTATCCTGCCCGTGCATGTAGAACGTTTCAACGTCGAGGTCTTTGATGAACCACCATCCGTAGGCGCCCACCCTGGAAAAGCTCCTGTTTCCTTTCGCTTCCACGGGTGCTCCGTTGCTGGTCAGGTAGAACGTCGGTGACTGGCCGAAGTAACCATACGCACCGATCCTCTGCACACCCAATCCCTTGACCGCGAATCCTTGATTTACGTTTGCGAACACGTCGTAGGTCCGCGCGGTACCGCCGGTTGCTGCGCCCGCGTTCGTGGTTGTCAATCCGGGATTGCCATCCACACTGCTCAGCAGCGCGATGGAGTAGCGGGAGTAGCTGTTCTGGTTGTGCCCAGCCAGTTCCACTCCCAGCTGGTTGTCGCCAATACCTCCGAAACCATTGCTGTCGCCCTGCGGCAAAAAGTGGTAGTTGAACCAGGCGCCACCCACGTTGGACAGGGTGAGAAAGCGCTTCTCAGAAAGGAGATTGTCCAGTTCGAACTTACCGACCTTGACGTTCAACCAGGGCGAGTTCAGCAAATTGTCAAACCGCACCCAAGCCGACTCGAAGTGGAAAGTATCTCCTTCTCCCATCGAGGGAAGAACTTGAAAGGAGATATTCTTATACAGCGTGCCCGCGGTCCAGATATCCAGACCCGACAAGTCAAAGCCGTGCGTGGTTACGCTCTGCTCGGCGCCAGTCTGGTCGATCAGAACTTTCGTCTGGTTCTCAAGATGCCACTGCGGTGTAACTCGAAACGTAATTGGAAAATATGCCGGATTCTGATAAATCGGCGAATCTTTATCGTTGCCGAGCTGGTATCCATTGTCTTTAAAGGCTAAGCCGAAATTATTCAGAATCGGCCAACCGATATGACAAGCGGAACACGGCAGCCCATATTTCCTGGCAAACGCCGGAATCGCGTATCCGGGCTGGTTGGTAAAGCTAATAAAAGATAAAAGAAATAGCGTAAGAGACACTACAGATTTCGGGAGTGGGCGGCCAGCCTTTGTCCGCCCACTTCCCCCGGGTTGATGAAGTGGCATGCCTTACCCTCCCCTTAGAGACAAAAGTCCCACAGTTGGAAATTTGACACAAGCATCCGCGTACCGAAATACAGCAGCGGGGCTTAGTGTGCTTTGAACGTGAAATCCAGGCTCTTGGTTTGACCCGCAGTGATGGTGATCTTCTGCGTCATCGTGCCCAGTTTTTCGTGCCAGGCTTCCACCGTGTAGTCTCCAGGCGGCAGGTTCGGCAGTTGGAAGCTGCCATCCTTACCTGTCACCGCGAAGTAGGGGTGCTTGAACACAGCGACATAGCTCTTCATCCACGGATGCACGTTGCACTTCACCGGGATCGCAATTTCTTCCCGAGGAAAGCTCTCTTCCATGGTTGAGCCAGCTGGTTCCGCCTTGTTCCATTCGCGATTATTTGCCGGAAGTGGGTGGATGTTGTGGGTGGTGTTGTCGCTGTTGACCATCTTCAGCTTCTGATTCGCGCGCACCGCGACAACGTGGGGCGCGTACTCGCAACCCTTCTGCTCAAACGTGACTGCCTCGGTAGGTACGTCGAAGCTTCGGTTCCCTAGACCGTCCGAAATAAACACAATCACGTTGCCCAGCGAGTTATCGCTGCCGGTCAGGAAATCCTGGGAAACCGCTGGACCGGGATGCAATTTTGCGCAGCTTGGATCGGCATTCATGCTCACCTTCGCCGGCTGAGGAAGCTGTCCTGTGAATTTCACCTTCCCCACAACCGATGCGCCGTCCGCGGATGGCGCAGGCGCATTGCCCGCTGCTGCTCCGCTTGCTGCAAACAGACTGCTACTTCCGATCGTTAAAATAGCCAGGCCTGCAATTTTTAGAAACTGCTGTTTGGTGATCATTTGAGTAAACTCCTCCAACCGCCCGGAAAATACTTCTCCGGGGCCAAGTGTGTTGCTAGTAAGCAGCTGTTTAAGGCTGCCGATTTAAGAAAAGATCTACGCCGTCAAATGCGGCTATTAGTTCTTGCTAATCGTCCTAAGTTCTGCGCTCTCCTGCGGCAGGTAATAGCCTTCCTGATATCCGTTCGAATACGCCGCACGGTAATCCTGCTGATCCAATCCCGCATTCGCCTGGTAGCCACCCGCCTTGCGGTAGTTCTCCGTCTTGCTGACCTGGAACGGTTGCGCGGCGAGACGATGGCGAGCTCCATCCATCACTCCATCGCGATAACCCGCGAGTTCCGAAGCGGACGGCTCTGACTTGCTTGCTTCCATAAGTGTCTTGTAGCTGTGCTCGTATCCAGCGATGAACGAAGCGCGATCCTGGTCGGTGCCCCAACGGCCACTGGAAAAGTGCGCCTTGCGCCCCTTCTCCACATCGATCTTTGCCAAGTAAGCGCCATCGCGATACGCCGCATCTGTCTGTTTCATGTTCGACGTTTCGCGCACACCACGGCTGGACCTCTCCATGAGCCCAACCCCCACAGAAAGAACGGCAACCAGCGCCAACAGCGATTGTTTCTTCATGACTATCTCCTCTTGCAAGAGCGGCCTTTCCTGAGAAAGTCCTGCTCTTTACCTCTCCCGCTCGAACACGCTTGCGAGCAAAGCTGGTCACCTCGACCGCGATCATTGAGGACGTAGGCCTGCGCAAGACAGGACTCTCCCCGATCGCCTAAAGCAATCTTTGCCCGTCACCCTCATCGGGGGAGGACAATTTGGCCTACACGACTCCCAAACAACGGTCGTCGTCGGCTAAAAAAGCGAGCGTTTGTTTTTCCCGAGCAGTGGCCACGCGCTTGGGTAGAGCGACGTCGCCGAACCTATTAGGAGCACTTATCCGAGGGGCCTGGGATTTATGTTTCGTGCTACTACACGGAAGTGGGGGTTTTCCGTTTTTAGGGTCTCCCTACTCAGGGTCATCCAAGAACTGCCGTGTTCTGGCCGGGGGAGATTCTTGATGCGGCTAAGTTAGCTCAACTTGCTTGAAATAGAGCCATCAAAATAGGGGACTTGCTGTAAAACTTGCTTTACACAGCACGTCGGGCGGGACCCACAAAGAGAATTTGCGTTCGGCACACTCGACGCCTCAAAACCCTTGCTGGGAGGCCGTTCTCGCCGCCTCTCCCCGAATCTCTTTCCTTGTTCTTGGAAGACGCATTTTCCGGTCTTTGGATTCAGTAGTTCTCCTCTCCGCCCAACTGCACGCCTTTTTCATCTGCAAGCCTCACAACGAACACACTAAACGAAAGCATTTTTTCGGTTGTCATGCAGCTGTCAAGACTTTGTAACCTCCAGCGAGCCATAAAAATACTGGAAGATAGGTAACCTGTTCTGCACTCTCATTTCTCTCTTGGGAAGCTTGTCATGCTAACAATGCAGCGATACAGGCTTCCGATGCCGGGGCCGACGCACCAGTACAATGTGAGGCATCGATATTCCATGACTGTACGCAGGTTCATCCTCCGATGACGCTCGCTCAATTTGTCACGAAGAATGCTTTTCGTAATCGGCGGCGCAGTGCGCTCACCGCGGTGAGCGTCGCGTTCTCACTGCTTCTCCTCACCGTGATGATGGCTGTTTGGCGGGGCTTCTATATCGATCAGGGCGCGCCCGACTCCGCGCTCCGCATCATGACCCGGCATCGCGTCTCGCTCGCGTTCTTCCTCCCTGGCTACTACCGCGACAAGATCCGCGCATTGCCTGGGGTGATGCACGTCGTGCCTATGACCTGGTTTGGCGGCAAATACAAAGACGATCGTCCCGAAAATTTCTTCGCGCAGTTTGCGACCGATCCGAGCGAATATATGAACGTCGCGGCTGACAAGATCGTTCCCCCCGAACAGATCAAAGCCTGGCAACAGGACCGCACCGGCTGTCTGGTCGACCAGGCTCTCGCGGCGAAGCACGGATGGAAAATCGGCGATCGTGTTGTGCTGCTGGGGAATATCTTTCCCGCGAACCTCGAGTTAACTATCCGGGCGATATACACGATGGATCCGCCCAACAACTCGCTCTACTTCCACGCAAAATATCTCGAGGAGTCGATCGCATGGTTCAAGGACAGGGCCGGCTTCTACTTCATACGCGTGGATTCGCCGCGTTCAGTCGCGCGAGTATCCCGCGATATCGACGACATGTTTCACAACCTGCCCGAACCCACCAAGAGCGAAAGCGAAAAAGCTTTCCAACTCGACTTCATTGCCAGCCTCGGGAACGTAAAAGCATTCATTCTTGGCATCTGCGGAGCGGTCGTTTTTACCATTCTTATCGTTTCCGCGAATACGATGGCGATGTCGATCCGGGAACGTACCCGTGAAGTGGCCGTGCTGCGCACCATCGGCTTCACGCGCCGCCGTATTCTTTCGCTCTATCTTGCGGAATCTGTCACCCTGGCTGTGCTGGGTGGAGTTGCGGGAGTACTGCTTGGCGGCGCGCTGATGTACCTGGTCGGCAAATCTCCCCTGCCCGGCTTGCCAGCATCGATGAAGGTCACGATGCCAATGGCGCTCTTGGCTCTAAGCGTGGCCGCCTTTGTTGGGTTGATGAGCGCCCTGATACCCGCATACCACGCTTCGCGTACCAACATTGTCGATGGCCTGCGGCACATCGGCTGAACCAACGTCCCGAGACTTTCGTGTGGCGCAGATCACATCGTGTTGTGATATTGGATACTGGGGTCCGTTTTTGCTTAGGTTAGAGTCATACTTAGCATTGGGTAGGCGCCACATTTGGAGACGGAATGCGCCGCCAAGCTTTACGAGGTTCCCATTCCTCTCAACGGCGCGATCTTTCACAGCAATCAATACCACGCCGAAGCCACGTGCGAGCACTGTTCTGGCGTAATTCGTCACGAATCCTGGTGCATTACCCGCAACTCGCTGGTCTACTACGCCTACCAGACGGTTATGGACCCGCAGAAACTGACTCTCGCGGACCACCTGATTCTGCACGCCCTCGGGGTCGCCTGGACCTCCAATCGCTGCGCGCGATCCTGCGCACCCGCTTAAGCTAGGCCTATTCTATTGGGCACAACGCATGTAAAAGTTTCATCTCCTTACAACTTGCAACCTCAGCTTTTGAATCTCAATTGAAGTACTTGCTTATCCGGCAAGATTGCTTCATGCTTTCACGACCGGAAACGAAGGTTGCACGCATTTTGCTCCGCAGGTTTCAATTCGCTTCGTTGAATCATTGCCTCAAGCTTGCGGCGTGGGGTTGGCTGGCTGTCGTTCTTCTCCGAGCTGAGCCGACATGGGCCGCGACTACGGTCGATGCCTCCACCCTCGAGGTCGGGTATCGCCAGATGTATAACCTCGACTTCGACTTGGCGCACCAGACCTTCGCGGCCTGGGAGCGCGCCCATCCGGAAGACCCGATGGGTCCCGTATCGAATGCCGCTGCCTACCTGTTTGCCGAATTTGATCGCATGCACATTCTGGAGTCTGAGCTTTTCGTCGATAATGCAAAGTTCCAGAAAAGAGAAAAGCTCGATCCCGATCCCAAGGTGCAGATGGCTTTCGAAGATGAGCTGCGCCACAGCCAGACGATCGCTGAGCAGATTTTGGCGCGCTTCCCGGGCGACCATGCGGCTATTTTCGCGAAGGTGATGATTGGCGGGCTGCGCGGCGACTATATGGCTTTGGTCGAAAAGCGCAACATGGCGGCCCTTAGCACGATCAAGAGTTCACGAGCACTGGCCGAAAAACTTCTCGCGCAGGATCCCTCGTATTACGACGCGTACCTCGCGGTGGGTGTGGAGAACTATCTCTTGAGCGTGAACCCGGCACCCATTCGCTGGCTGTTGCGACTCGGGGGCGCCCAGACCGACAAGGAAGAAGGCATCGCCAAGCTTCGTGTGACCGCCGCAAAAGGGCATTATCTCGCTCCCTACGCTCGCTTGTTGCTGGCGGTCGCTGCGCTCCGCGATCACGACCGCCTGCAGGCGCGCGCACTTCTAAGCAGTCTGGCAGAGGAGTTCCCGCGAAATCCCCTCTATCGCAAAGAACTGGCTCGCATCCAGCCCTAGTGTCCTCTTTTCCGCTTCATCATGTGATCAGTATTGCCCTGCCGGTTGGGGGACAATTGATTCCAGGCTTCAGAGATGTTGCATCTTCAAGACGATCCATCTCGGCGATTGGTGAACGGCTATCGGAGATTGCCGCACTCACCTCGTCCATCATGCTCTTCACGGTAAATAGGAGATCGGTTGCGTTGCTCCCAACTTGAAGGCGAGCCCACACGTATGGCCCACATCGTACGATGCGGACTTCCTGTGCGCTCAGTCTGGCTACGTAACTCGCAGTGATCCGCGCCATTTCAACCGGCCCCGAAGTGCGATCGAACACCTGCACGTCGCGCTCGAGATTCTGTGCCTGGCGCAGCCATTCATCCATTTTGCGGTCACCAACAAGGCAAGGGATGGTACGGCAGTCGACCATCTGTTCAATGGACGCAAGAACTCGGTAATTGACCCTTACACATACCGCGACATAAAGAAGCCGAGTGGCTGAGATGAAATGCACTGGGACCAGATGCAGAGCGCGCAGCAGAGGCATGGGTAGCATGTGGGAACAAGCCGGATCCGGCGCCTGCCGCAGAGAAAGCAGCGGACATGCCCACTGCACTCCGAGCGCCGTCAACACCTGCCGTTCCGTCACAAAATGCAGAGCCTGCAGCCATTCCCCAATTCTTCCCCTCCGTTCGCGGGTTTGCATCTCGAGCGCCGTCCGCAATTGGTCTTCGCTCACATACCCGTGCTCGAGCATGAGCAGGCCCAACGGCACCCGGTGGTTGGGAGGTCGATCTGGCATCGGCAGTGAAGAGACCTGATCGAAGATGGACCGCGCTTCTTTTTCAAGGCATTGTGGCGAGCACAGCCAGGCCTGCTGCATACGAATGGGAGGGAATCGCCGCCAAATCCTTGCAGTCGCGCTCACCCGGCAGTCTGCCCGAACGCAGGGAGGCGGAAAGATATGTTGCCGCACGACTCGCGTCCACCGTCTCCGCAAAGCTTGCACCATGTTCTCTCCCTAGCCGTGGTTCGAGAGAAGCTCCGTGATTCGCAGACCGTAGTTACCGTCGACCACGACCACTTCTCCGCGCGCGATCAGCTTGCCATCGAGAAGCAAATCGACAGGCTCGTGTACCTGCTGATCGAGTTCCACGACACTGCCCGTGCAAAGATCAAGAATGTCTTTCAAAAGCATGCGCCTTCCCCCAAAACGCAGGGTGACGACCAGCTCCACATCCAAAAACATTCCCAGCTTGCCGATTACAGGGTCGCCGGCGAGCGGCGTGCTGGCGTGTGCGGGAGCTATCTGCAAACTCGCGATGAGCGCCTCATTCAAGACCACCTCCACCACCGCCTGAGTAGTCAGGCTTGCCTGCACGTAGTAGGTGGCCGACGGGGTCCAGGAAGCAGACTCACCAAAAGCCACCTGGAATTGAACATCCTTCCCGCTGGTTTTCAATTGTGTGCTCACCAGCGCGGCAGCCTTCAAAAACAATGCGAGCAGCGCATCTTGACTGACGGCCTCGTCACTCCCCTCGGCCTTGCCCTCATATCTCTGTGCGAGCCGGCGTGCGTCCGCCGGTGCCAGGCGAAACGCGAGTTCCCCAGAAAGCGCGCCGCTCAAGGCTGCGGTTACCCAAAGATCGCCTTCCGATCGGGCCGAAGCATTATCGGGAATCCGCGACAGAACCTCGCAAGCCAATGGCGTACCTGGTGGCTGGCTCAGCAAATCGGCCAGATTCCTGGCCCAGGCGCGAACAAAATCCAGATGATCGAAAAGATGGGATGGCGCGGTTGCGGCACTCATGCAGGTTCCTTTCCGATTGACTTGGGTTTGGGGGAAAGGCTAATCAATCGCGCCGCGCGTTTCCGTCCATGGCGCATCACCAAAGCCTGGAACAAGGGTTGTTCGCCGACCAGCAAGGTCGCCGCGGTCTCGACGGACTGCCGAAAAACAATCAACCTGCCACGCTCCATGTTCACAAGTTCCTGCGCCTGGACCCGCAGGCCCATGACGCCCAATTCAGTCCCAAATGGGCAATTTAAGATTCGTGCCTTTACCTGTTCCTTCGATTCCGCCGGTCCTCTGGGCTTTCGGTACGCCCAATCTGCCGACATTTTTCGTAGCAACGCGGTCGAAACCGCCGCCGGCACAGCCAGGTGCAACGTTCCACGTGTTTCTGGCATGGTGATGCCGAAGGTCAGGGCCAAAGTCTTGTCATCGGGCGGCATCAGACGCAAGGCGTTCGCCGCCTGCTGACGACGATCAAAACGGAACTCGAGTCCGAGCGCCTGCCAGGCAATCCCAAGTTCGCGACAGATGATCTGCACCACGCTTTCCAGAATCTGCTCTTCAATTTCAGTCACCTCGCGCGGCTCCAGCGTGCCTTTGCCCTCTCCTCCGAGCAACAGATCGATCAGTGGAAAAGCAATCGAGAGATCAAGCTGCAGAAGGGCAGGCACGTCCATCGGCGCCAGTTTGCACGAGCACATGTAAGTGACTTCCGGCAGTCGTTTCAGATATTCGCGATAAGTAAGGTGTTCGGCCGAAACCAGCGAGGCCTCGAAAACGACTCGTAAGAACGCCACATATACGTCCACAAGATTGGTGGTGCTATCGAACGAGAGATTCCAGACATGTTCGATAATCATGGCCCGGGTGACCCGGCGGCCGGCGTTCCGCATGAGATATTCGAGCAAAGCAAATTCTTTCGACGTCAAATCGATCGTCCGGCTTCCGCGCGTGACCCGCCGCTCCACCCGATCCAACTTCAGGTCTTCAACCGTGAGTACGGATTCCAGGGGCAGCCGGTTCCTCCGCAAAAGCGCCCGAATCCGAGCAGACAATTCAGAAAATGAGAAGGGTTTCACCATGTAGTCGTCTGCCCCCGCGTCGAGACAAAGTACACGATCTTCTACACGACCGCGCGCAGTGAGAATAAGAACAGCAACGTTGGGCTTGCGGCTACGGACCTGTTTCAGGATCGTGACCCCATCCAAACGTGGGAGGGTAAGGTCAAGTACGATCAAGTCATAATCGAATTCGGTGGCCAGCGCTCGCGCCTGTTCACCGTCTGAGGAAACGTCCACCGCGTAGTGTTCTGCCTCTAACCCCTTGCGTACGAACCCGGCGAGGGCCGTATCGTCTTCGACGATGAGAATGCGCATGTTCGCCGGCTTCCCTGCGGCCATAGCCAATACGTTCTCAGTCTAGAAACAAGGGTAAAACCCGGGATGTGACCACTGACCAAGTCCGGCGTGACTTGGGACTCACCTTCACTGCGTGCGAACCCCAAAGATCAATCGCCGAGTCTCGTTGTCGCCATTGATAATGAAGAACGCGCCCAGAATGAACACCCGTCCGTCTATACGGCAAAGGAACCCGCATCCGTGGATTTCGGCACTCATAATCGCGTTAGGATCTTGCTGTTGCCTGGTGTCATCATCTTGGCAGCTGCGGCTGTGCTCATCCAAACTGGGCTGCTGAAGGGTTACGGCTCGGCAGTAGACTCCGTTTTCTACTACGCGACATTCGCAATTGGCCTCTTGCTCGCCTGGCGTTTTCACTCCAGCCGAGTGTTTTCGGCTCTCATTCTGCTGCTGTTGGCGCAACGTGCCGTGGAGTTCTTCTCCGAAAACCGTGCTCCGATGCCGGGCCCCGGTTTGAAGGCGCTGGAAGCGGTATCCTTCCTCATCCCACTGAATTTCGCACTGCTAGCGCTCGCGCGGGAGCGGGGCTTTACCTTCGCCGCCGCGGTCCCACGCCTTGCGCTGCTCTTTTTTGAGTCCGTCTTCGTGGCAGTCATCTGCCGCCCTGAACCATTGGCCGGGCCGGGTTTGTTTCATGGTGCGCTGCTGAACCGGGGCTGGTTCCGCTGGACGGAAATCCCGCAAATTTCGTTGCTTATGTTTGTAGTGGTGTTCACAGGCCTGCTGGTCCACGCCTTTACTCATCGCAAACCCCTGGAAAGCGGCTTCGTCTGGGCCCTCCTTAGCTTTTTCCTCGCATTGAATATCGGCGCGGTGGGCGCCCGCGCTTATGTTGCAACCGCCGCCGTGATTCTTGCCGTCTCCATTGTCGAAACTTCATACGCCATGGCTTACCACGACGAACTGACAGGGCTTCGATCGAGACGCGCTTTTAACGATGCCACTGCGCGCTTAGAGGCTCCCTATACCTTGGCGGCTGTCGACATCGACCACTTTAAAAGTGTCAACGACACCTATGGTCACGATACTGGAGATGAGGTCCTCGCCCTGGTCGCTGCGAAACTGGCGCACGTGACCGGAGGCGGACAAGCCTATCGCGTCGGTGGCGAGGAATTCTCGATCTTGTTCGCTGGAAAGTCGGTTGCTGAGGTGATGCCAGATCTCGAAAATTTGCGTGTTGAGATCGAGCAATCCGGCTTTCGCTTGCGCGGACGCGACCGCAGAACGATACCTCGCGGGCCCGACCGGCGTGCAACGGCACAGAAAAAGAGTTCTCGTCGAAAAGCGAATTCGTCGACTACGCCCGGCTATCTTCGTGTGACGGTCAGCATCGGAGTGGCTGAACCAACCGCAAAGAAGCCCACCTTCGAAGAGGTGATGGACCTCGCCGACCAGGCACTTTATCGTGCGAAAGACGGCGGGCGAAATCGCGTCGAGGTTGCCGCAACCACGCGCACGCGCGGCAAAAAGAAAGCGGCCGGGAACACTGTCTGATTTATGGGTGATTCTGTCCGTCTAAACAGGACGCCGGCTGCGCTGCGCCGCCGCCATTTCTTCGATCGGCGGGTAGGAGCGAACCTCGGTGAAGGTTCGCTCTGGCGGCATGGTTCCGCCCTGAATCGCTTTGGCGAGCATCTCAAGCGCGAGGCCCGCATTGGCTGGCACAATCACGGTGCCCGCCAGCAGACCATTGCGCACCCAAGCCTGACCCGTCTTCGGCATTCCATCGCAGCCGGTGAAGGGCAAGCTGAGCCAGCGGTCTCTTTGCTCCATGTCGGAGGTTTCCTGAAATGCCTTTCTGGCCCCCATCGCCATGGAGTCGTCCTGCGCAATGATGGCCTCCAGTTGTAGAGTTCTGGAAGTCGAAAGCCGGAGCCAGGCGCTCACTGCCTGGTGCGCGCTCCCTTCGGTCCATTGGGCGCGAACGGTTCGCACCTGCACATTTGCAGGCTTGGTCTGTTGCATGCCTTCGGTGCGCTGCTGCGCAGCATCACTGCCGGAAGGGCCCTCAATGTAAAGGACAGCCCCGCCCCGGGGCAGCAGAGCGCCGATTTGGCGTCCCTGCACTCGCCCGATCTCCTTGTGATCAGACGTTATGCAGAAAACTGGCACCTTGTACGAGCTGCGCAGCTGCACAAGATAGTCGGCCTCGCGATTCAAAATCACCCATCCGATTCCGGCCATCGCTGCCGCCCGGGCAACCTGCGGTAAACCGGTGGAGCCCGCCGGCTCAAATACGATCGCGCCTGGACGAGACCCCGACTGAATGACCTGCAGCAATTGCTGGCTCTGGTTAATCGCGTCGTTGTCTGCGTAGATGATCTGGAGATCGCCCCCCAGCCGGCGAGCCGTGCTTTCGGCGGAGGCCGCCTGCTCGATCTGGTAGTCGTTGTCGCTGGTGGTGAGTGATACCAGGAAGCTGAGTTTGTTCATCGAGGTTCGTAACTAGCATGATACTCCCGATGTTCCGCGCACAATGTGGTGGCGTCCTCAGTTGGCCGCGCGGGATAGTGCCTTCGTAGCGTACCTAGTTATCCTTGGGCGGGCGGGGTGCAGATCGCGTGCTCTCGGTTGCCTCTGCGAGCGAATTCCCTGCCAAGTCCTGTCCCCCCAACCTCACAATCTGGCTTGCCCAGGAATCAATGCCATACTCTCCTTGAAGCTCCAGCTTTTGCGCTTTCGACGTGTCGAGTTGAGCCGGCAACGGCTGCGATACCCCGGATTGCATCCTGGCTTGCTCTAACAAGCTGCCTCCGAACAATGGCTTCATTAGATGCGGTACTCGGCGCGAGTACAGGACGAGGCTGGCGAAAAATGACTCGAGTTCATCCGCTGCGGATACATACTGCGTATTTTTCAGCAGCAAAAGCATCCTCTCGTTTGCGTCTGCTTGTCCCGAATGTTGAATTCTGACCTTTGAAGACTCAGCCGTCGGCTCGGCTTTCAAAGGTGTCACTTGTGTGCCCTGCTGCGCAGGGGAATCCCCAGGCACGATGCGTGCAATCTCGCGGGCGATCAGAGCCGCGAGTACGGATTGGTTTGGCACGAGGTTCAGCAATCCACGGCTAACGAACACAGTATCTTCAATGCTGAAAATTTCCGCCGGGCTGGTCAGAAGCACACGACAGCCGATCGACCGCGAAGTGATTCCATTCGCCCTCTCCAACTCCTCGACGATTCCGTTCATTGCCAACTCCACCTGCCCCGGGAAGGCAAGTATTCCCGACTCCTCCAGCTCTGCTCGCGAGGTCGGCAACTTGGTGGCAGCCCGATCAATGTCTGTAGCCTGATAGCTCCAAGCCCACACATGCCCGCGCAGGTGGAAACCTGTCACCAGATTGCTCGAACCCGCAGTGCGCTGTTCGTCAAAGTACGTATAAGAAGGCACCCAAATCCCCGGTGACACTTCCTGGCGCCAGCTTTCGAAGTGAAAATAAAGACCCAACTGCGAAATCCCACTCGCGTTGAGGTACTTACTCGCAAAGCCCAGCCGTTTCGGAGAAAAGGTCCCCGCAATTCTTGCAATTCGGAGACTCGTAGTATCAACCCAAATCTCACCCAGGAACCGCCCACTCTTCTTCGGATCGAGCGGTCGGACCTCCACCCGCAGAAACATCTTCCCGCCCAAAGACTCGGTCCCGGCATACCTGAGCGAGTAATGGTCACTATCAAAATCGGCGACGTCGGCAAACAACATCTCGACGTATCCGTCGGGGTACAAGGGCCATCGATCGCCAGTATTCACGCGGATCTGGGGCGTATCTTGCTTCCTCTCGGGCGTAAGCAGCTGCAAATGACTTCGCTGATGGGAATCGGGATCAAGCGTGGTTCTGCCCAGGAAATAGGCATCGTCGATGAGCCCCTCAGGAGTTTTCTCAGGATCCAGGCTCTGGATGTAAGCCTCGACCATGGGCGCCCGCTTCGAAACCTGGGCTATCGTCATCTGCTCGCCGTTGAAAATGCGCTCCGCCAGTTTCTCACTGGTCCATCGAGTACTTTCTTTGTCGGACCCCGTAATCAGGATGTCTTGTGCCTGAACGCATGAGGCGACCAGTAGAGTGATCAGTATGCTAAGAATCTTTCGGTTCATGATGTTCGAAAAGCCCTCATCGTGAAGGACGATCTCTGGTGATAAGCGCTATTGCGTTTTGGCAGTCATGAAGTTGTGACAAAGCGCACCACTGTGGACAACGCCGGCCACAATCTGTGGAATCAGCCAGCGCCTGGAATGCGGCGCACTTCTCTTCAGTCGATAACTCCAGGCGACCACTCCGGCCGCAATCGGCATAGCGATCGCGTACTGCGTCGCACGGGAAGGATGACTGCCAAACAGAGGGTTCGCCTCCTTCGCCCCGTGGCCCAATCCGTACTGCGTGGACTCGATATCACCTACGGTGGCGCCGATTTGAAACAAACTGACAATCATGAAATTTCGATCGGCCACATGTCTTCTCTCCGCCGTAGGTCCTGCCTCGATCCGCAAGGTTGGTGGTCTGATGGGCACGGGCCGTACGACAAACGGCATATCTGCGTTCTCCGCCGCGACCTTACTTGTAGACGCGCTGTCCGGCAGCGATTTCTCGTTCGTCGACGGCTGCAGGTTCTGGGCGAATGCCGCCCAACTCAGGCATACGACCGCACACAACAGCAAGCACTTCATTGATTAGAACTCCTTAAGCAACGCTCACTCGCACCGTGCTGGCAACCGAACGGCGCAACGAACGTGCAGCAGGAGGACCAAACAGAAAAACGAAAGGTCGTACCTTGATGAGCCCTCTGTAGCCCGACAGAGACTCTGTGCAGCAACCCTGCCTATTTTTTTGTGCGTGATCGGTCAATCGTCCGTTGTTGAATTGTTCAACACTTGACAGATTGAACATTTGCAGGCAACATGGCGCACCAATTTCGCCTTCCGCTTCCGCCGCGCCATGGAGCGATCACAAATTCACCGCGTCAGTGTTGCCGACCAGGTGGCCGGCATCCTCAGACAAAGAGTTCTGACGGGTGAGTTGCGTCCCGGGACATCTCTGCAGGAGATTCCGCTCGCCGAATCGATGGGAGTCTCACGCAACACCATGCGCGAAGCGATGCGCATTCTGTCGCTGGAAGGCTTGCTTAAACGCAGCATCCATCGCGGAATTGCGGTCGCGCAATTGTCACTGCGCGACGTACAGGAGATCTATCACGTCCGACGAGTGCTCGAGATCTCTGCAATCCTTGCTGCGAAGACCCCCGATCCTGAACTTCTCCGCGACATCCTGGATGCTTTGCAACAATACGAAGCCGCCGTCCAGGCTCGCGACTGGGTCAGCGCCGTCACGCATGATCTGCACTTTCACGGCTTGCTGATCCGGTTTCTCCGAAACAAGCGGCTGGAATCCTTCTATCAAAAGACCATCGCAGAATTGCGAATGGGAATGGTTCTGGTCGACCAGAGGCACGATCATCCCGGAATCCTCATTCCGGTCCACCGCAAACTCTACGAACTCCTGACTGCCGGAAGGCTCAAAGAATGCGCAGACATTCTGCTCCAGCACCTTGAGGACTCCGAATCCCGCTTGGCGAAAGTGATGGACAATCACCGGCTTGCACAATCCGCTGCCGTGCTGGCCTTGAAGTAAAAGTTCAGTTGAACGACAAAACTCTGCCCGCGTTCACGACGAAGGAGACGACGATGGAGTCGAACGGCAATGTACTCACAACAAAGCGTTTTGCATCCGTCATCCGGACCGTTTGTGCCGTCATGGTCTTGTTCTCCACTCTTCCGCTGGTGTCTCAAGTTGTGACCGTGACGGTGCAGGGACGCGTCTACGACTCCAGCGGCGCCGCCATTTCTCAGGCTACTGTCACCGCGGTTAACGCGGCCACAGGCTTGAGTCGCGAAACCAATGCCAGTGCGGTCGGCGACTACCAGATTGCCCTCCTGCCGCCCGGAGACTACACCATTACAGCGGACAAGCCGGGCTTCCAGAAGGTTGCGAAGAAAATTCACCTCGATATTGGGGCTTCCGGCAGCCTGGATTTCTCGCTCTCTCCCGGCCAGGTGATCGCGCAGGTGGAAGTACAAGACGTCGGCGAGTTGGCGGAACCGACCCGCACCATGGTCAGTTCCGTTATCGATCAACAGAAAATTGAAAACCTGCCTGTCAACGGCCGCCAGTTCATTGATTTCGCGCTACTTGCCCCCGGCGTGACCATCGGCGACACGACCTCGGGCAGCACCGACGTCATCATCGAACCGGTCACGAAGCTCTCTTTTGCGGGACAAAACATCCATTACAACTTCGTGGCCATCGACGGCGCCGACAATATGTCCACCGCCTCGGGCATTCAGAAAACCACGCCTTCGCAGGAAGCGGTCCAGGAGTTTCGCGTAATCAACAGTGACTTCAGCGTGCAGTTCGGGCGTGCCGTGGGCGGGATCGTCAACATCATCACGAAAAGCGGTACCAACCGTTTGCACGGGTCCGTCTACGAATACTTCCGCAACGATGCAATGGATGCCAAGAACGCCCTCGCCGCCGGCTTCAATAAACTCCGCCAGAATCAGTTCGGCGCAACCCTGGGCGGCCCGATTCAGAAAGACAAAACGTTCTTCTTTGGCAATTACGAGGGCCAGCGCCACGTCGAGTCACCGTTCTACAACTCAGCCGTGCTGGCCAATCTGACGGCCATCAATAACGTGAAAGTAAACACCTTTGGCTTGCCCGCGGAAAATCTTCGTGTGAACCGCGCGATCAACTACGACAATTTTCTTGTCCGCGTCGACCACACCTTCAGCGAACGAGAAGCGCTCTTCGTGCGCTATTTCTTCAATGACCAGCGGGGGACCAACCTTTCTCCGCTGAACGACGGTTTCGACTTGCCCTCCGGTTTCAAAAACAATAATTTCCGCGATCAGTCGGTGGTCGGGAACCTGACTTCTGTTTTCTCGACTACCCTCGTCAACGAACTGCGCCTTCAGTACGCGAACCGGTACTTCAACTTTCCCACGGTGAGTACGCAACCACACCTCGAAGTCTCGAACGTATTCACGATGGGCGTCAATCGCGGGAATCCGGATATTTACACGGAAGGCCGGTTCGAGATCGCCGACACTGTAACGAAGACGGTCGGCTCCCACACGTTTTCATTCGGCGGAGACTTCAATCACGTCAACACGACCGAATCGTTCCCGCTGTTCTATCCCTTCGAGGCCGACTTCGGCAGCCTCTCAGCATTTACGGGGACGGACTTCGTCGGCGCGCCCCACCCGTTCGTAATCTTCTTTGAGAGGTTCGATGCCGCCTCCGGCTTCAACGAGCCCTCATTTAGCACGTCGGTGTACCAGGGATCCGCGATCTCCTCTGCGGTCCGCAACCAGGCCGAAGGAACACTTGGTCACACGTACGAAGGATTGTTTGTTCAGGACAAGTGGCGCGCGACCGGAGACTTGACGGTCAACTACGGGCTCCGCTGGCAGGGGGAGACCTGGCCCAGCGCTGCCATCAACAATCCGCTGAAGAATTTCGATCCGCGGGCCGGCTTCTCCTACGCGATCCCTGGAAGTCACGCGATTGTGATTCGCGGAGGCGCCGGACTTTTCCACGGCATGATTCCTTCGCCGCTGCTCATGTGTCAGATCCCTTCTTGCGGCGGAACGATCGGAAAATTTCCCGGCCGTGAAAACAAACAGGATGACCTGAACTCCAAGACCCGTCTTTCGGCATTCGGCTCTGACCCATTCACCATGGCTAAAAAACTTGCCGCCATGGTGGGTCCGACCTTGACGACGGCGGACTATCCCCTGCCTGCGCTGGATGCGGTGATCGTGCGTTTTGCCAAGGATCACAAGCCCGCCTACGGAGCTCAAGTGAGCTTCGGAGTTGAGTTCCAGCCCTTTAAGGACACTGTGCTCGACGTCACCGGTCTGCACGTACGCGGCATCCATCTGGGAAGTTTTTACAATGTCAACCAGCCCAATCCGAGCGGGCGACTCCCCTTCCACGATTCACGCGGCAATGTCGGCCTTAAGAATATGTACTGCGCCAATTTCCCGTGCACGCCTCCGGTCATCGCGCCGGGAGTTCGTTGTGCAATCTTCACGGGCTGTCCGGTGCCCACTGGCTTCCTGGGTTTCGCGGTCGATTTCGAAGCGGACTCGAAGTGGGACTCGCAATGGGACGGGCTGCTGGTTACCTTCAACAAGCGCATGACCAAGCATATCGGCTGGGGTGTGAGCTACACCTGGTCTAAGGGAATCGACAATGGACCGAACCCCAGCTTCGTGCTCATTCCCCAGGACACCTGCTGCTTCAACAAGGAACGCGCTCTTTCTGCCGATCACGTCGCCCACCGCTTCGTGGGGAACGCGACCTTGGCGGGGCCGACCCACACCAATGCCGTCCTGAATAATTGGGAACTCGGCATGATCGTGAGCCTGCAAACACCACATTACTTCACGAAGTTTGCGGGCTTTGATGCGAACGGAGATATTTTCGGAAACAACGACCGCGTCGGGATTGAAGGACGAGATACGTTCCGGGGAGACACCTACCAAAGCGTCGACTTGCGAATTTCGCGGAGTTTCGGCATTCGGGAAGGCTTGCACCTGCAGGCAATGGCGGAGGGCTTCAACCTGCTGAATACCCTGAACGTGAACTACTACAACACAGCGTATGGAGCCTCCGACTTCTGTCCGGTTGGGGGCCCCACCTACTGTGGGACCGGACCATTCTTCAAGGAAGGTTCGCCCAACCCTTCCTATGGAACGCCGCGCTCCATTTTCAATCCGCGTCAGATTCAATTGGCGCTGCGGCTTAACTGGTAGTACAAACCGCGTCATAAGGGTTGGGATCGAGAACTCAGGATTGAAGCCGATGCGATTCGGGATCTACTGCGAAATTCAAACTCCACCCGGCAAGTCGCACTACGACATGATCTGGGAAATCATGCGGCAGATCGAGCACGCCGATGACGTGGGCTTCGACGTTTACTCCGTCATCGATCATCACTTCTTCCAGAAGTTTTCGATTTCCGCCAATCCCCTGGCCATGTTTGCGGCTGCTGCGCAGCGTACGCAGCGGATCCGGTTTCGCACGGCATTGCATACCCTCCCCCTTGAAAATCCCATGCGTCTGGCCGGCATGATCGCAGAAACCGACATCCTCACGAATGGCCGCCTGGAGTGCGGTCTTGGACGCGGACACGCCTGGCTCTTCGGCCCTTCGGCCCTGCCCCTGGAAGAAAGCCGCCCGCGCTACAACGAGGCCATCGATATCCTCGAACTCGCCTTCACAAAGGACAAGTTCTCCTACGACGGAGAGTTTTATAAAGTGAAAGACGTCAGCGTTGTGCCTAGACCGTTGCAGAAACCGCACCCGAAGTTCTACACCGGAGGCACTAGCGACATTACCTACCAGATGGCGGGTGAAAGAGGTTGGGGGATCTTCGTTCCACCACTTCTTCCCTGGAAGGTGCTCGAAGCTCCGTTAAATATCTACAAGAAAGCCTGCGCACAGAGCGGCCACAGTCCCGACATCGTATACATTCGCCCCGTGTATCTCGACGACGATGAGTCCGCAATCCGCCGGGAAGTCGAACAGTCATTGCTGAATTTTCTGGCCTTCAACGCCTCGCCCGTCGACTCGTTGCAGGATGAGCAGAAGAAGCAGGAACTCCGGTCCAAAGGCTATGGGTTTTATGCCAGCGGCGCGTTAGAGTCCCTGACCAAACTCACTTACGACGAAATCGTGGACCAGGAAATCGGTTTCATCGGAACGCCGGAAAAAGTCGTCCGGCAGATTGAGAATCTTCAGGCGAAAGGCGGCATCGGCGAGTTGGCCATTGTCTCCAACTTCGGCGGACTCGACCATTGGAAGAGCATCAAGACGCAACAACTGTTCGCAGAGAAGGTAATGCCTGCTTTTCGAGGTTCAGCGCACAAGGCGGCCGCCGATTGAAGACCGCAGGTGTGCCATACCGCAAGCGGAAATGTCTACACAGCTAACTTCGCCCCACATTGCCGCAAGCTTCGCGCCCATGAGTGCGCGTCGACTGCTGATTTTCGGCGGCATTGCCCTGATTGCGGGAGGCATGCTTTTTGGCGATATCTTCGCCGTATTCGTGCTGCATCAGAATGGCGGCCAGACCGGACAGGCCTTGCTGGCTGCTTGCGAGGCTGCCAGTGCTGGAAACTCACTGGCGGTGAAGGAAATTTTTCAAAATGTGGGCAGCTTGCTCGAGGACCATGGCACCAAGGTGGATGCGCACGTCCACATGACCGACGCCGGTTATCTGGCTCTGCTGCTCGCGCTCCTTCAACCTTACGTTGCGCTCCCCCCGAAGCGCAGGAAACTACTGGGAGGACTCTTCGTCATAGGCGGCCTGCTCCTGCCAGTAGGCATTTTTCTCATTCACTACGTAGGCGTCGCATACAGCCCGTTCGCGGTGATCGGGTGGGCAAGCGTGCTGGCAGATTCCGCTGGAGCACTGCTGATTGTTGTTCTCCTGGCAGAGGCTTATGGCTTGTGGAGATTCCTTCGTCGAGGCTCCCTCGGCGGGGAACTTGAATTGCCCATTGATCGCACATGGGAGCGGCGCGCGTTAATGGCCGGAGGAGCCGCCTTGATCCTGCTCGGCTTTCTTTACGGTGCCTGGTACGCCGGCATCGATCTGTATCGCCACGAGGCGCGCGAAAGCCAAATTCTGAAAAACATGTTGGACGCCGCTGCCGCGGGAAAGGGCGGCACGGTCGTCGAGGTGGCAAGCTACGGATCACTTGCTGCGGAAAAAGCGGTCAAGATCGCCGCACATTCCCATGTCATCGAGTTCGGCCTGCTTGCCATGTTGCTGTCATTCGTGCAGCCCTATGTCTATCTTAGCGATCGCTGGAAGCGCGGCTGGGTGCTGACGCTGCTTGCAGGGTCCATCATTCTTCCCGTGTTCGTGCTCCTGGAAATGAATTTCGGACTCGTCGCAGGAGGAATTGCGGACGTTGGCGGACTATTCGTAATCATCGCTCTCGTGGGGATGCTAGTCGGAGTACTTCGCTACTCTGGCCACCTGGATGCTTCTGGAGCCACGCAGTGAGTCCCGCGCGCACGATACTCATTGTCGGAGGCATCACGCTGGCAGCGCTCGGAATGCTGTATGGCCTGCACTACGCGGCATTTGTCGAGCATCAAACGCTCGATCGCATGGGCAGCTCGCTTGCCCAGGCATTTGTACACGCCGCCGAGCGCAATCCTCCGAGTGCGCGTGATGCAGTGGATGCGTATGCGTCCACCAAGTACGACTACGTTCGACAAGTTGATATCCATTCGCACTGGATCGGTCTTGGGATGGTGCTCATCGTGCTTGGCGTAGCATTTGGACAGGTCGGCTTCAGCGGGCGCAGTCAAATCTGGATCGCGGTTGCCTTGCTTGCAGGATCGTTTCTGTTCCCTCTGGGGGTGATCCTGCAGACCGTCAAACATGGCGCAGTTTTCGCGTGGGCACTGGCAATTTTTGGCTCGGCGACAGTCACGATCGCGCTCGCGGCGGTAGTATGGGGATTCTGCGCTAGATGGTAGTCGCCGGGCAATCGCCCAAGTAGCGAGACGCGATCGCGAACATGCCAGGCCCAGATGTAAGAAAATGGAGTAAGGATGTATCCTCGACCTTTTCATTATCATCGTGCGGGCTCGTTGCCGGAAGCTGCCACCATGCTTTCGCAGCTGGGCGATGATGCCAAGCTGCTCGCCGGCGGCCAGAGCCTGATTCCGCTCATGAAGCTGCGTTTCGCGAATCCGAGCCACCTGGTCGATCTGAACTTTGTTCCGGGCACGAGCTACATCAATGAGCAAAATGGCGCAGTCCGCTTTGGCGCCCTGACTCGACATTCCGAGATCGAGAACTCCTCCATTGGCGTGCGGTTTCCCATCCTGCACGACTGCGCGGCGGGCATTGCGGACGTTCAGATCCGCAATCGCGGCACGATCGGGGGCTCTCTCGCCGAAGCCGACCCCAGTGGAGACTGGGCTGCTGTCCTCCTCACGCAGAAAACAGAAATTCGGTGCCTTAGCCCACGCGGGGAACGGTCGGTCCCATTAACAGACTTCATCACGGACGCCTACACGACCGTGCTCGAACATGACGAACTCGTGCGTGAGATCTCTGTCGAGGTGCCCGGCAAGGGTACAGGCGGTGCTTATCTCGCATTCAAACGTTCCGCCCCCGTTTATCCCACGGCCAGCGCGGCGGTGCAAATCACGATGGAAGGTGACATCTGCAAGGGTGCACACATCGTGCTCGGCTGCGTGGGATTGGTCCCAGTGAGAGCCACCGCTGCGGCGGACGCCCTGCGTGATCGACGAATTGACGACAAATCGGTTGCGGCGGCGATGGATGCTGTACGCGAGGCCGTCGATCCGCAAGCCGATATGCGCGGTTCTGCAGAGTACAAACGGACGTTGGCGGCGGCCCTTGTAAAGCGCGCGATCGAAGTTGCCGTACGCCGTGCGCGCGGCGAGCGCGTCGAGGTCAGCCACATTTATGCATGAGACGATTGAGAAAGTCGCGATTCAGCTCAATGTGAACGGCAAGCCATATTCACTCGCCGTCGAGCCGCGTACCTTGCTTGTAGAAACTCTTCGCGAGGAACTCAATCTCACCGGCACGCACGTCGGCTGCGACACGACTTATTGTGGCGCGTGCACGGTCCTGCTGAATGGCGCTAGCGTGAAGTCCTGCACAATGTTCGCGGTGCAGGCTGACGGAGCGGAAATTCTCACGGTCGAGGGCCTTGTGAAAGACGGCAAGCTCCATCCCATTCAGAAGGCGTTCGGAGATTCTTACGGTTTGCAGTGCGGCTATTGCACACCTGGCCTGATGCTTTCCACATTTCAGCTGGTCACAAAGAATCACGAGCCCAGCGAAAACGAAATCCGCAAAGCCATCGCGGGCAATACCTGCCGCTGCACCGGCTACCAGAATGTCTTCAAGGCCATTCGTTTGGCTGCACAGAATATGAAAGGAGCGTAGAAGTGGCCATCAAGTTTGCCGGCGCTTTTGAGGTGCGGCGTACACCTGAGGATGTCTACGACTTCCTGACCGATCCAAACAAGTTCGCGCCCCTGCTGCCGGAATTTCGAGGCGTCTCCGTCGAGGATGCGCAGAATTTCACCGTGAAAGTGAACGTTGGCATCTCCTATATCAAAGGGGTCGCCGATGTGAAGTTGCACCTGGCGGAATCCGATCGTCCCAAGCGCGCGCAATATAAAGGACAGGGCAGCGTGGCCGGCGGAAACGTGAGCATGGTCGCCGTATTCGACCTCGCTCTTGCGGGAGAGGTCACGAGAGTTGCGTGGCAAGGCGAGGCGCAGGTTTTCGGACGCTTAACCTCGGTGGCTGGAGGCCTGCTCGAGCCCTTGGGCAAGAAACAAGTTCAGAAGCTGATTGATGGATTGCAGGCAGCGCTGCACGGCGAGACTGGGAGCACTCTGTGAGCGGGAACGGCCAAAAGTGGGTGGGGAAGGCGGTGCCCCGCAAAGAAGAAGAACGCCTTCTGCGCGGTCTCGGCAAGTTCGCCGACGACATCAAGCTGCGCGAGACACTCTACCTGCGATTCGTACGTTCCCCCTACGCCCACGCGAAAATCGCAAACATCAGCACTGCGGAAGCGGCGAAAATTCCAGGCGTGGTTTGCACGTTAACCGGCGCAGAGATCGCTTCCCAGACTCAGCCCTTCATCGAGATCGCCCCTGATGCGGGCGGCAAGATTCGCGATTTTCCCCTCGCGGTATCGAAGGTCCGTTATCAAGGGGAACCCGTAGTCGCCGTCGTGGCTGTTTCCCCGGCACTTGCCGATGACGGCGCCGAGGCAGTTCAAGTCGACTACGAAGCCCTCGATCCGGTGGTCGATGCTGAGCAGGCTCTCACCGACGCGAGCATCCTGCACGAAGATGCCGGCACGAACAAGGTGTGGAATGGAGTCTTCGAGTACGGGGACGTGGAGAAGGCCTTTCGGGAAGCTGCGTCGGTTGTCGAAATCGATCGCATGCACTTCCATCGCTTCTCCAGCACTCCCCTCGAAAACAATGTCGTCATCGGTCAGTGGGATCCCAAGGACGAGCGCATCTACTACTGGTGCAACAATTCGTTCCCCTCATTCGCCATGCAGTTTCTGGCTGCGCACCTCAACGTTCACATCGACCGCATCCGCGTTCAGACCTTCGACATCGGCGGCAGTTTCGGCATTAAGATCACCAGCTACCCGCAGATGGCCGTGTGCGCACTCGCTTCCAAGAAAGCAGGCGGCCGCCCCATCAAGTGGGTCGAGACGCGCTCCGAACACATGACCTCGAGCGCGCACGGAAACGAACGCACCTTTCGAGATACGCGGGTCGCGCTGGACGAAAACGGCGTGATCACGGCAATCACCTCCCGCCACATTGATGATTGCGGCGCCTATCCCCGCTATGAGCCACTGGGCTGCGTAATCTGGTCACAGGTATTCCCGGGTGTTTACCGCTTCAAGAATGCGCGTATCGATTTCAGCCAGGCCGTCACCAACAAATGCCCGGTGGGGCCCAATCGCGGCTACTCGCGCATGCAGCACCTCTGGTTCCTCGAGCGTGTGGTCGATATCTGCGCTCACGAATTGGGTATCCCCGCAGACGAGATGCGGCTGCGCAACTACATTTGCCCCCAAGAGTTTCCTTACACCACACCGAATGGTTGCGTGTACGACTCGGGGAACTACCCGAAAATGCTGGAACTCGCGAAAGGTTTGATTGGTTGGGACGCCTGGAAAAAGAAGCAGGCCGAAGCCCGCAAACAGGGACGCATGGTCGGAATCGGAATCGGCACCACGCTCGATTCCGGCACCAACAATTTCGGCCAATCGCAAATCGTCAATCCCGGCGCTCCCTTTTCTGGCAACTCACAGGGCGCGAACTGCAAGCTCGATATCTATGGAGAAGTGGTGGTCGCAGTCGGTTCCTGCCCGCAAGGGCAAGGCCATGAAACCACCGCGGCGCAGGTCGTCGCAGACGTACTGAACATCACTCCCGATCTCGTGACCGTGCGCACCGGTTTTGACACGGAACGCAACGTGCACACTGGCTTCTCGGGAACCTACGCCAGCCAGTTCGCGGTCTCAGGACTCTCCGCCGTGCATGGCGCCGCGCAGAAATTGAAAGCAGAAATGATCCGTCTTGGCGCTCACGTGCTGGAGAGCAAGACTGAGGACCTTGACTTCGGCATCGGCGGGCAAGGACCAGAAATCCGCTCAAAGTCCAATGGCAAGTCGATCAACTACTGGGGCCTCGCGAACATCGTCAATGTAAACAGCGCAGTGCTGCCTACCGAACTTTACGACGTGACGCTCAATTGCCGTTACATCTGGCGTGCGCCGTTCAAGGTGCCAGACATCAAGAAGAAATACGGTAACCTGACCATGACCTACGCGTCCCAGCTGCACATCGCTGTGATCGAGGTGGATCGCGATACTCTCATTCCGAAGATTCTCGATTACGTGGCCATCGACGACTGCGGCATAGTGATCAATCCACCAATCGTCGAGGGCCAGGTCTATGGCGCGACCGCCCACGGGATCGGTGCGGCACTCATGGAAAATTGCGTCTATGACGAAGTCGGCAACATGCTGACCAGCACCTTCAGCGACTACATCCCCATCACGGCGATGAACATGCCCAACGTGAAGTACGGTCACATTGAAACGCCTTCCCCCCACAGCTACAGCGGGGCTAAAGGCATGGGGGAAGGCGGCGCCGCTCCGATTCATACCATCTCGGCCGCTCTGCAAGATGCTTTATTTGATAAAGGAGTATTCATCCAGGACTCCTTTAACAACGCTGACAGCTTGTTCCGCGCTCTTCACGGCGAGACTGGGCAGGCGGCGAAACTGGTGAAAGTGGAGCGCCGGCTTGGCTCGAAAGCATGAAGCGTGTCTGCATCATCGGATGTGGCGCGATCGGAAGTCTCTACGCTGCGCACTTGGCGCGCGTAGCGGAAGTGTGGGTCCTCACGCGGCGTAAGGAACATGCGGAGGCATTGAACCGGGACGGGTTGCGAGTGTCGGGGACCCATAATTTCAAGGTAACGCTTCGAGCCACAGACGACCCTGCTGAGCTGCCGGAGTTTGATCTCGGCATCGTCGCTACAAAGGCAACGCAGGTGAAGGACTCGATTGTCAGCGCAGGCGGCCACTTTGACGAAGGCGCGTTGATTTCCGCTCAGAACGGCATGGGCAGCGAAGAAATCTTGGCCGAGCACACGCGGGGAAACGTGATTCGCGGAACAACATTCATGAGCGGCACTCGGCACAGCGACGCGCATGTCCAGTACGAACTGAACACCGCAACCTGGCTTGGTCCCTTCGAGCCTCGGGCTACCCCTTTTTCCGTCGTACAGGAAGCTGCTGACTTGCTGGTACAGGGTGGGCTCAAAGCGGAGGCATTGAGAGACGCTCGTCCGGCCCAGTGGTCGAAGCTGATTTTCAATGCGTCCGTGAACGGCGTCTCCGCCCTGACTGGGCTTCCGCACTCTCCACATTTCGCGGCAGAGTCGGAGTTTTCAGACCTCGGCTACCTGCTGCATGCCTTGATCGATGAGGGGAAGAAAGTAGCCGCAGCAGCAGGGATCACTCTGCACGAAGATCCCTGGGCCATGAACAAAATTGGCGCGATGACGAATCATCCTCCGTCTATGCTTTCGGATGTGCGCAACCAGTCGCCGACGGAGGTGGACTTTTTGAGCGGAGCCATTGCGCGGGAGGCCGCACGCAGCAATGTTCCGGCCCCGCTGCACACGGCGATCTACCGCCTCATCAAAGGAAAGGAAGCTGGCTGGAGTTTCAAGGACGAGAACCAGCCGGTGGTCGCCCACGAAGGTGTCAGCCGTTGATTTCGGGAAGTCGACTTTCGTTGCACGATCAAAGCGATGGCTTGGCCGGTTGATAAATCGAAGCTGGATCGGGTCCGCACCCTGATGAAAGATCAGGCCGTCAGCGCGCTCGTCGTTCGCGCGCCCGACAACGTCCTGTATCTCGCGAACTACTGGTGCATGAAGGGTTATGATGCCGTGGTTTTTCCGCAAGAAGGCGATCCCACGCTGATTGTGCTTGAACCGCAACTCGCGGATGCGCAGCGCAACTCCTGGACCCAGGACCTCCGCCTCTTCAAGGGATACGACGACCGCGATCCGCGCCCGCCCCAATTCCGCTCTCTCGATCTGGCCCTGGACACACTGAAACAACGTGGGCTCACCGACAAGGTTGCGGTCGAACTCAACATGGGCACCCAGAGCGCTGATCGCATGGTGGGAGAGCCTACCACCCCAACGCAAGCATTCTTTGATGCATTCCGCAAAGTCTCCGGTCAGGTAGTGGACGCCACTCCCCTGCTCAGCGAAGCGCGTGCGATCAAGACGACCCAGGAAATCGAGCGCATGCGCCTGGCCAATGAGTTGGCCGCGCTGGCCATGGATTACACGCGCGAGCACATGAAACCGGGCATGAAGGAAAGCGAAGTAGGCGGCATGTACGAGGGTTTCGTCCATGGCCTTGGAATTGGATACAAAGGCAAAGTCGAGATGGCGCGCGCTTTTACGCTCGTTTGGTCGGGCAAAGGCATCGCAACCTTCACAGCTACCGGCGACCGTCCCATCCAGCAAAACGAGCCGACACTCTTCGAAATCTGGGTATGCGTCGACGGATATTGGACCGACCTCACCAAGAATGCTTGCCCAGGGACACTGACTGCGCCGTACCAGAAGCTTCTGGACCTTCTACTGGGTGTGTTCAATGAGGCAGCCCGATTCGCCCGTGATGGAGCAAGTTTTCCGGAGTTGGATCGCATGGTCCGTGCTCGAATTACCGAAGGCGGTTATCCAGGACAGCCGTCTCATCCCATTTGCCATGGTGTGGGCGCTCGCGCGCACGAACCTCCGTACGCCCACCAGGCCGGGACCGGCACTATGAAAAAAGGAATGGTTCTTGCGATCGAGCCTGGGATTTACTGGCCCGGCGGCGGAGGTCTACGTCTGGAAGATAACTTCTGGATTACGGACAGCGGCAACGAGAAGCTCTGCTCTGATCCGGACGACTTTCGCCTCGCCACCCGGCACTGACGATCGAGAACAGGAAAAAACATTGGCCACACCGACCAAAGAAAGAATGACGAGCCTCCACCCCGATCTGGTGAAGAGGATTCTTGCCGAAGTAAACCAGGACGAGATCGTCGCCATGGCCCGCGATGTAATCAACATTCCCAGTCCCACCGGAGAAGAACTTCAGATGGCGCAGTACATGCAAACCGCGCTGCAGCAACTCGGTTTGAATATGACCTGGCAGGAAGTGGAGGATGGGCGCGCTAACGTGGTAGGCCGCTGGATCGGCACCGGTGGCGGCAAGAACCTGATGTTCAACGGCCACATGGACACTTCGAACACCGGGCGTGAAGACTTCCTCACGGGACTCGGCTACAAGCCGAACGCTGTCGTGAAGGACGGATTCCTCTATGGCCTTGGCATTTACAACATGAAGGGAGCCCTGGTTTGCTACACCCAGGCGGTGAAAGCCCTGCAACGTGCCGGCATTCGCCTGAAGGGCGACGTCATCATTGCCGCCGTGGCAGGCGAGATTGAAAAGACGCAATGGGGAGAGTTCAAGGGCAAAGAATATCGCGGATACGGATTTGGCACTCATTACCTGGTCAATCACGGCATTCTGCCCGACATGTGCATCCTCGGGGAGCCAACCGACATGCATGTTGTCCTCGAGCATTTCGGTTCCATGTGGGTACGAATCGCCTGTGCCGGAATTTATGTGCACACCGCGTTCTGCGAAGGCCGCGAGGAGATGAACTCGATTCGCAGAATGTACGCATTGATGGAACCTATCCTCGAATGGATTAGTACCTGGGAGCGAAAAGCTGCTTACGGCGGCAAGAAAGCCATTGTCAATCTGGGCGGCATTCGTGGCGGACATGCATGGCGAGCCAGCCGCACGCCTGAAAAAGCAGAATTGTTTCTCGACGTGCGCGTTCCCCCAACCATTGCCATGAACGAAGCGCGCCGCGACATCCAGGCTCTGTTCCTGCAATTGGAAAAGCAGCATCCTGATTTTGGGTTGGAATTTGAAACGTACGTTTCGGTCCCGGGCGCGCGCATCGACGAAAATCACCCGATGATCCGCGCCATTGAAGCCAATCACGAGCGCATTATGGGCGCGCCTCCCCAGAGAGAGGTAGTCACCTGGTGCTCGGATGCCAGCGTGCTGACCCGTTACGGCGTGGAGACGGTGAACTACGGACCTTCGAGCGGCCCGCGCGACAAAGAAGGCGAGAAGGTCAAAATTCAGACTCTGGTCGACATTACCAAGATCTATGCACTGACCGCCGCCGATCTATGCGGCGTCGCGTCGTAGTGGGCCAATTTGCCCCGAGGTCACACTTGCCAAGTCAGAAAGAAATTGAACGGCGCTATAAGAATGTCCGCTCCCACATGCAGAAGGCGGAACTGGATGCGCTCCTGGTGTGCGGGAACCAGTACGCCGGGTTTGAGGGCGCGGTCCTTTATATGTCCGGTTTTGAGATCGTCCACCGCTATGTGTATGTCCTGTTCCCATTGGCCGGTGAACCTACACTTGTGTTCCCGCGGGAAGCGCGCTGGATCGGCGACAAGGCGAAGCCCTGGGTAAAGGATCACGTGTGGCCCGAGGTCCCGGGCCAGTGGCTTCGCGATATTGCTCTGGAGCGCAAATGGAAGCGGCTCGGCGTGTATGGCATGAATTTCGTGATGGCCGTGCGCGATTATCGAGAACTCTCAAATGGGTCTGTGGAACTCGTACCCTTCGACAAGCAATTCGATATGGCACGAGCCGTGAAGAGCGAGGAAGAACTCGCCGAAGTTCGCGACGCGATGGATATCATTCTTGACGGCTTCTGGGCGCTGGTCGGTGCGTATGCACCCGGCAAAACCGAAGCGGAAATTATGGCTCCGGCGGTCGAACGATTCTTCGCCCGCGGAGCCGGACCGCGCATGATGAACATCCTCCTATCTGGCACTCACGGCGAAGCCGAAGCGTTCTTCAAGGTGCCTGGGCAACGCGTCGTCGAAGCCAACGATCTTCTGCTCTATTCGCTGGAAGTGACCGGCGCGGGAGGATATTGGGTTGAGTTTTCGCGTCCCTTGCTGAAGGGCAAGCCCAGCGCGATTACGCAAAAAATGGCGGATGCTTATCCCGCCGCATTGGAAGCTGCCCGGAAACTCATGCGCGCTGGAGAACTGGCCAGCAATGTGCATCGGGCGGTTGCCGATACTTTCACCAAACACGGCTTCGCGCTCGGACATCTTTCGGGGCACTCCATTGGCACGACCATGCTCGAATATCCTGCGATCGGCGCCAAGAGCGAGGTGCCGCTCGAAGAAAACATGATCTTCTCCCTTCACCCCCAGGTCGTCGATCGCGATGGCAAAGTCTGCCTGTACACCCAGGACACGTATCGAATCGGCAAAGCGGAAGGCGAGTGTCTCGCCAACGTTCCCTGGCGCTTTTTCGCTGGACAGGAAACGATGGAAACCGCAACCCGGTAGACAGCACTCCACAAAAAGGGCTTTTACGAATGAGAATAGTGATTGTCGGTTGTGGAGCGGTAGGCAGTCTGTTTGCCGCGCACTTGGCAAAAGCCGGGGAGGCCGAAATCTGGGCGTACGACGTCTGGAAAGAGCACACCGACGCCATCCGCACCCACGGCCTGAGGCTTTCCGGCGCCGCCGAGATCACGGTCAAGCTTCACGCAACCAGCGATCCGAAACAACTTCCCCACTGCGATTATGGGATCGTCGCCACGAAAGCGATTCACACCAAGCAGGCGATTGCGCAGACGGCTCACGCTTTCGACGAATCTTCGGCTGTGTGCTCCGTCCAGAACGGCGTAGGCAATGAAGAGATTCTTGCCGAGCATGTAAAGTACGTCATTCGAGGCACCACCTTCCCGGCGGGCCATCCCATCGCCCCCGGCCACATTGGTTACGACATCAGGGGCGATACATGGATCGGCCCATTCGAACCAACTAAAACAACCATGACCAGCGTGGAGGAACTCGCGGGTCTGATGACGCGCTCCGGTATGAACACGGTTGCGCTCAAGGACGCTCGTGGAGCGCAGTGGACCAAGCTCATCTTCAATGCCTCGACGAATCCGGTTGGAGCTTTGACGCTACTTCATCACGGCGCTGCGACCCGCTTTTCCCCGACGGGCGCGTTATTCAACGATCTGATCGCAGAGGGCGAAGCCGTCGCCAAGGCTCTCGGAATCGAATTGCACGGCGACCCCCGTCAATTGGTTCAGAAGGGCGCCAACGCTCCCGGAAAGCATCGCGCAAGCATGTTGCAGGATGTTCTTGCCAAACGACAGACAGAAGTCGATTTCATGAACGGCGCGATTGTGAAATGGGGCGAGCAGGCGCACGTGCCCACGCCTCTCAATCGTGCTCTCTGGGAATTGATCAAGGGCCTTGAACATTCCTGGATTGATCCCGACTAAGTCTCCAACTTTTCGCACTCAACAGAGGAGCCGAACCGCAACACCATGACCATTCCCCTTAACATCGGCGTGCTGCAACTGAGCATGGAACCTGTTCGCGAGACCGTCGCCATGGCCACCGCCTGCGAGCAGGCAGGCTTCGATGCTTTCTGGATTGCCGAAGCCTACCCCTGGTGGCGTAAACACGGGTTCGAAGCGCGTTCCTCGACCGCCGTTCTAGCCTTAATCGCGGCAGTCACGCGTCGCATCCAGGTCGGCTGGGGCATCATTTCTCCCTACACGCGTCACCCGGTGCAGATCGCCATGGAGGCGCGTGTCATGCAGGATCTTGCCGGCGATCGCTTCATGCTAGGCCTCGGCGCCTCGAAGATCTTCATGAAGGAAATCGGGGAGGGCGAAGGCGAGAAAGTCGGCCCGGCCACCGTCATGCGCGAAAGCATTGAAATCGTGAAAGGCGTGCTCCAGGGGGACGCGTTCCAGTACGAGGGAAAAGTGTTCCAGGCCAGTGTTCCGCCGTTGAAGGCTGACGCCCACACGCCGCGCGGCGTTCCGCCCATTTACGTTGCGGGCACCGGTCCCGTCCTTCAGAAAATGGCCGGCTCTATCGGCGACGGACTACTCACGGCGAGCATTACGACCCCCGCCTTTGTGCGCTACTCCCGCAAGAATTTGGAAGAAGGCGCTCGCAAGGCCGGCAAGGACCCGGCGAAACTGATTCTCGGCTCGGTCATCGTCGGCAGCATCGGTCGCGATTCGAAAAAAGGCAAAGAAGGAGCCCGCGAGCAGGCGGCCATGTACCTCGCCAACAAGGTGCAGAACATCAAGGGATCCGCGGATGTCTTACTCCAGAGCGCAGGCCTGACTTTCGAGGAACTTCAGCCGATAGCCAACGCCATGGAGAAAGGCGGCCGGAAAGCAGCCGCGAAAGCGGTCACTGATGAGATCCTGCGCAAAGTGTGCGCGATTGCGGGCACTCCCGAGGAATGTATCGAGCGGATCGAGGAATACCGCACTGCCGGGTGCACTCACATCATGCTGGAAATCTGGGGCGACGACCGCACGGGGCAGGCGAAATTGTTTGGGGACGCGGTGCTGCCCCACTTCCGAAAATAGTCAGCGCTTCAAAGCCCCGGCGAACTCGTCTACGATCTGACGAAATTCCTCGTCCGAGACCAGTCCTCGTTTCGCGATCGCCCGCTTCTTGACGGCGGCCAGAATTGCACCACGCTGCTCCTCGGCGAAAACAACCCCGAGCTGCCTAGCCTTCAGATCGATGCTGTCGAGACCACTTTTCTTGCCGAGCACAATGTGCCGCTCCGCATTTACCAGTTCCGCGGAATACGGCTCGATCGCCTCGGGAATATGGAACTGGCTAGCCACCGCGCCGCTCTCCCGCATGAAGAGGTTTTCGCCGACCAGCGGCTTCCACGCTTCCAGCGTGTATCCGCAAGCCTTCTGCACCACCTCCGAGACGCCGCGCACTTTCGCAAGATCCAGAATCACCGGCACGTCGTAAAGGCAGCGCAGTGCCAGCGCGATCTCGCAGATGTCCGCGTTCCCGGCGCGCTCTCCCATGCCATTAATCGTTCCCTGAATCCACGACGCGCCGCCTCGCACCGCGGCTACCCCGCACGCTGTCGCCATTCCAAAGTCATTATGCCCGTGGAAATGCACGGGCACTTGCGGCCCCACCCACTCGCGCGTCTGCCGGACCAGAAATTCCACTGCTTCAGGTCCACACGCCCCGATGGTATCGACCACAACGATCTCAGCCGCGCCCGCTTCCAGCACAGTCATGTAAATCCTGCGCAGGAAGTCGAGATCCGTCCGCGTTCCATCGACCGCAAAAAATGCAACTGCAATCCCATTCTGTTTGGCAAACGAGATTGCCTCCGAAACGCGCCGAAGAACATCATCGCGCGTGAGGCCGTACGCCTTCAGCTTGATATCACTGGTAGGAGCTTCGATGACCGAAGCACGCAGACCCAGCCGGATGAGCTCCTCCACATCGCCCTTCAGCGCGCGCGAGAAGCCCCACAGTTCCGCCTTCAATCCGGCCCCCTGCATCAGTTGGATCGCTTCGGCATCTTCCGCTGAAACACGCGGGAAGCCCGCCTCAATCCGGCCCACTCCCAACTCATCCAGATGTCGGGCAATCTCCAGCTTCTGCTGCGGCGACAACACCACGCCAACCGTCTGCTCGCCGTCCCGCAGGGTGGTGTCATAAAAGCGGACCGGGGTGTGCGGAAAAGCAGAGCGGATTTCCGGTCGTGCGTTGAGTTCGCTTACCCAGACCTGCCCGGTGGTTGTCGTCGCCATGGCTGCCCTCACTTCAGACTTTCTTGCGTTGCCAGCGCTTCTGGCTTGTGCCCGTACGCTTCTTTCCAGGAAATGACACGGTTGCGCAGGACGCCAATCTTTTCAATCTCGCACTCCATCACGTCTCCCGGCTTCAGATACCATGCTTTCGGATCGCCACTGAAAGCTGCGACCCCCGATACCGTGCCCGTCGAAACAACATCTCCCGCGCTGTACCCCATCGGAGAATAGTGCGAAAGAATCTCTGGAATCTTCACTGACATCTTCCCTGAATGCGAACGCTGCCGGGACTCTCCATTGACGCGCAATTCCATCGCAAGATTGTGCGGATCCGGGATTTCATCCGCTGTCACGATCCACGGTCCCAGGGGACAGAACGTATCGATCCCTTTGCAGAAGCTGAAAACACCCGACTTCATCTCCCGCCGCTGGATGTCACGCGCGGTGATATCGTTGAAAATGACATATCCCCCCACGTGTTTCCGCGCTTCCTCGGGAGTGAAGTGCTTACCGCCCTTCTTCAGCACAACTGCCAGTTCCAGCTCGTAATCGAGTTCCTCGGTAAGGTGCTTGGGATAAATCACTGGCTCTTCGTGTCCGATGATCGCATCCACGTTCTGAAAGAAAACAATCCAAGGCATGACCGGGTGCGAAAAACCGGCCTTGGTAGCTTCTTCGTGGTGCTCCCGAAAATTTCCGGCCGTGTGAAAAAACTTTTTGGGCACGATCGGTGCCTTGAGGCGCACGTCAGCAGCCGGATAGCTCACTGGCTCGCCATGCACCCCGGTCGCATGATCCCCTTCGTTTTGCGCGTGCCCGAAAGCAGTCTGTGCAGCCTCCAGACTGGTATCGCCACCTTCAAACAGGGCCAGCATGTTCGGTGGCACGACCGCATCCGCCAGCCGCGCAAATGCTCCCTCGTCGCGCACGTCGCGCAAATAGAGGGCATAGGCAGAATTTAGATCGATGATGCGCCTGCCTGCGGTCACAGCGCCAATGCGGGATTGACCGGTGGAATTCTCAAAAGTAACGAGTTTCATGGAATTGGTGGAGTCCGCGGAAGCCAGCGAACCCTACGAGTTTATTGCCCGTGGCGCAACTTGTCTATCCGCTCTCCAGCTGGAAGGAGCCCCGGAAACGCTCGCGGATGGTACGATTTCTCGAAAGGACCCTGAGCCCCCAAGGCCTTCGCACACTGCATGAATAAAACCGAAGACATGCGTAAACCCATCCTGCCCGGGCAGGGGGCGTCCGACTACGAGCGCTATTTGCGCACCGACGAACTTCTTGCCCTCCAGAAACAGCCGGCGCACCTGCTCCATCAAGATGAGATGACTTTTCAGGTCGTTCACCAGGCGTCCGAACTGCTCATGAAGGGCGCCGCCTTCGAATTGGACCGGGCTCTGGACCTCATCACAGAAGGCGACTTCCTGAATGCCGCCCGGCTGATCCGGCGCGCCAATATGGAGTTGGAGTACCCAATCTCCATGCTGCATGTCCTGGAGACCATCACGCCCTACGACTACCACATCATCCGCGCGGGACTGGGCCACGGTAGCGGACTCGATTCCCCAGGTTTTCTAGCGCTGCTTCATATCGGCCCCCGGCTCGGCCAGGCATTCGATGATCAATTACAAAACTCTCGCTTGACCGTCCACGAACTTTACCGCCGCCATGCCGAGTTCTTTGGACTGCACGATGTCGCCGAACGCATGCTCGATTTCGATGAACGCATGCACCTGTTTCGCTTCCATCACCTGAAGCTGGCCCAGCGCATTATCGGAGGTGGGGTGGTCGGTACCATGGGAACCCCAGTCGAGGTCCTCCACCAACGCATGGAACACCTCTTTTACAAAGAGCTTTGGGACGTGCGCAACCATATCACGGAAAAAACAATTGATGGTCCGTGAGGCGTTCGATTACGTCAGCTCAGGTTGATCTGGGTCGTTCAGCATAGCCTGCAGTGTTTGGAACGGCATCGCCGCGACCGATCGGGTCTGGCCCACCGGTCGCGAGAGTCAGAATAAAAGCGGATACGGCGGAAACCCGGCATTGCGCTTCGATTCATGCCACTGATCAAACAATGAGAGCTTCCCGCAATCTTCAGCCTGAACAGAACAGCGAACCGACTAACGCTGCTGCAATAGAACGCGCATTCCAACGGACTTTCGGTGCTCCTTCGCGCGTCTATCGGGCTCCCGGTCGCGTCAACCTGATCGGCGAGCACACCGATTACAACCTCGGCTTCGTTCTGCCGGCGGCAATCGATCTCTATTGCTGGGTGGCGTTATCTCCGCGGCCCGATCGCCAGCTTCACGTGTATTCCACGAATTTCGAAACCACCGTGTCAGTTGACCTGGACGACTCGCATCTGACCTCGCGAGGCGATTGGAGCGACTATGTGGTCGGAACCGGGCTCGCGCTCGAACATCACGGCTACAAAATCCAGGGTGCCAACATTCTCGTAAGCGGGCAAGTGCCCATGGGATCAGGACTGAGTTCCTCCGCGGCCATTGAAGTCTCTACCGGTTACGCGCTCCTCGATATCAATAACGCCAGTATTGATCGCACCCAACTCGCCTTGGCTTGCCGCCATGCGGAAAACGAGTTCGTGGGCGCCCGTGTCGGCATTATGGATCAGTTCATCTCCTCGAACGGCCGGGCGGGTCACGCGCTGATGCTGGATTGTCGCTCGCTCGATGCCAAGCTTCTCCCGATCCCGGAGAGTGTCAAGTTGGTCGTTTGCAACACGGGTGTCAAACATCAGCACGCAGGAGGAGAATACAATGTGCGTCGCACGCAATGCGACGAAGGAGTGCGTTTGCTCTCGTCCGCCCTACCCGCGATTCAGTCCCTGCGCGATGTCCAGCCATCTCAGCTCGAGCAGCACAAACATCTCCTGCCCGAACTGATCTACCGCCGTTGCCGTCACGTGGTGACCGAAAATGAACGCGTGCAACGCGCCGCGGAAGCATTGCTTCTGGGCGATCTCCCCGCCCTTGGAGCACTGATGGCAGAATCCCATCGCAGTATGCGGGATGACTACGAAATCAGTTGTGCGGAGCTTGATACGATGGTCGAAATTGCGGGTGTCCAGTCCGGAGTGATTGGGTCCCGGATGACCGGCGGAGGTTTCGGCGGCTGCACGATCAATCTTGTCCGCGCGGATGCCGCCGTCGCATTTAGGCACGCCGTCGCCATCGAATACCAAACTCGTACCAATATTTATCCAGACATTTATGTCTTGAGTGCCAGCGAAGGCGTCCACGAGGTCGCGGCCGGCAAACTCGTCGGCTGATAAAACCAGATTGCAACGAACCGGCCGTTGAATTTCGCCGGACGGTAGGCACCGCTAGACTTACCCCTTGAGGACGTCGTGGATCTCCACCAGCTCAAAGAGACGCCACATCGCCGTTTTAATCCCCTCACCCAGGAATGGGTACTGGTATCGCCCCATCGGACTCTTCGTCCATGGCAGGGCAAGGTGGAGCCGCGGCCCATCGATAACCAGCCGCCCTATGATCCCGCTTGCTATCTCTGTCCCAGAAATTCTCGTGCCGGGGGCGTGGTCAATCCCGACTACGTCAGCACATTCGTTTTTGAGAACGACTACGCGGCCTTACTTCCGGCCGCGGAGGAAGCTAAGCTCGAGGAGGTTGATCTCCTGATTGCCACGACCGAACGCGGCCTCTGCCGGGTGGGCTGCTTTTCGCCTCGACATGACTCAACCATCCCACAAATGACGGTCGAGGAAATTCGGCTCGTCATTGAGATGTGGGTCGCCCAGTACCACGAACTCGGCGTACTCCCGTGGGTCAATCACGTACAAGTCTTCGAAAATCGCGGAGCCATGATGGGTGCCAGCAACCCTCATCCCCATTGCCAGATCTGGGCAAACGCCCACCTGCCCAACCAATCCAGCCGCGAGGAGGCGTCGCTTGATAAATATGCCAGGAAACACGATTCCTGCCTGCTCTGCGACTACCTGCAACTCGAGCGATCGCGGCAGGAGCGCATTGTCTGTGAAAATTCATCTTTCGCCGTCGTGGTGCCCTTTTGGGCTGTCTGGCCGTTTGAGACTTTGCTGATCAGCAAGCGACACCTCGGCGCGATGCCTGATCTGAATGACGCCGAAAGAAATCACCTCGCCGACATCATGAAGCAGCTAACCACGCGCTATGACAACCTGTTCGAAATCTCTTTCCCCTACTCGATGGGATTCCACCAGCGTCCCACCGATGACCAGCCGCACTCCGAGTGTCACTTCCACGCACATTACTACCCTCCCCTGTTGCGCTCAGCCACTATTCAGAAGTTCATGGTCGGCTACGAAATGCTCGGCACTCCGCAGCGCGACATCACGCCCGAATCCGCCGCCGCACAATTGTGCCGGCTCTCTGCGATCCACTACCGCGAGCGCAAATAAGAACCTCGGGAAATATGTCTGGGACACGCGGTAACCGCACTCAAATCGACCGTGGTAGACTGTAGCTCCGCACACCGGAGAGGTGGCAGAGTGGCCGAATGCGGCGGTTTGCTAATAAGTAAATGGTCAGTCGTTTCTGTTCCCTACAGTCTGTATAGGTCGTTTTCACTCCCTTAAGAACCTTTAAGTTAGCGCTTTGTGCAATGCAAAGTGCAATGTGTAGCACTGACCGATGTCACCCCACCGTTTTTGAGCTTCGTTGCTCATAGCGTTGCTTAATCTCATCACAACGAGTACGACAATCGTAGTAGGCTTCCACGATTTCGCCGTACCAGTTGAAACCGGCCTTCACAGCCATGACGAGCGTGCTTCCTATTCCGATAAGGCAGAACAGAATTACGAACGGGACAAGATGGTATTGTGCAGCGAGGTCCAACAGGTAGGGCGAAGGCGACAACACAAAATCTCCAGTCCGCGTCGCCGCTGGTTCGACGCAACCGAAGATTTCCGGAGAAAAAAATCTTGGTGCTGCTTTACACGGAGCGCGCCAGCGGTCAAAGGGGTTCGCGTCCGTTCGTTGTCTGGATCATCTAGGCTGGTGGCCAAGTGCCCACCAAAGTGACATTTTCAGAGGAAGGTCTTAGCCTTCCCCCTTTTTGCGCAGTATATCAAAATGGGATTTCTTTGGTAACCAACAAAAATGGTTACCAACGGAAGTTGTGGATGGTGAAGCTTGATGGGAGACTGTTGTACAGGCAGGGTTTGGGAGGGTGTTTCCAGTAGGTACTGGACGCTGCCTTAGAAACAGTCGAGAGCCCAATCAGCTCTCCGGTTCAATCCCGGCACCCTCCTCCAAAGGGGTCTCGACAAAATTTTAAAGTTCTGCCATACTACAGGCGATTTCTAAGGCAGCAGTACCACTGGTTAACACCCAGAAGCCCCGGCTGATTACCGGGGCTTTTAATTTTGCAAGCAACTAGGGCTCGGACTGCCCTACGTTTTCGTCTGCTTCCGCTCTGATGGGTGAAGACGGTTGAGCGAGCCATTGCCAATTGTCGGTATATGTTCCCTGAAAGCGAAAAAATCTACGGGATGACCACGGAATATACAGCCAACGGATATCGACCACAATGACAACATCGGCCATGCGCACTGCATCATTCCAGCGGCCTATATCACAAGCAACAGTCTCAGCTTCTCCCGCGTCGAGCATTTTGTGATTCCAATCTCGTCGGAAAAGAATGTCTCCTTTCCATGTGATCTGTCTATCTAAGTGAGCTTCGTGCAAGTAGCAGTATGCGTGATCCAGACGAAGGGATAGAACCCCCGAATTAACTACCCGGAAGGGGACAGAAAAGGGTTCGCTCTTTCGCAACGGCTCCATGGGTGAGACGGATACTTGCGGTCGCAGCGCTATGAGTCCCACCAACCCAACTAAACCCACTATGAGTCCAAGGACAGTGGGCAGATTCCAAACACCGGGAGGTTTCCTGTCCTGCTTTTTCCTTGAGATATTTCGTTCTCGTTTTCGTTGGATCTTCCCCATCTCCGTCACAGTCTAATTACATGCGTCAAGCCGAGTGCTCAAATCAGCGCTATGACGCTTCCCGATCCTTTTGTGGTATCACAGCGCATTTGGGGCACAGGTTAACATCCATCCAGTTGTCAAAAACGACCGCTGGCTTTCCGCAAAAGTCACAGGGCACGGGCACCGGCACCGGTTCAGGGGAGACAAGGATCTTGCGTTTCTTCTTTTTCTTGCGGTGTATCAATGTGATTTCCCTGGGCTGTATCAATGTGAGACGGGGCCGACGACCGTGAGACAACCCGTGAGACGACTTTGTGTCCGGAAATCACGCTTGTCTAGATAACGAAGGTAACATGTAAATCTCACATTGAGACTAAAGAGCGGGCAGGCCAGGAGACAGGCCCCTGATGGGGCGAATCATTCCCGGCCTATACCCTGCTCGCCAGAGGCCGTGAAGTTGTTTCGGGAGTCATACTGAAATCGTCGCCACACCCGACTTCACGGCTTACCAGATTTCAAAATTAAGCCTGTTCAAACTCCTCGTATTCTTCCGCTGACAAAGATTTCGTGATTTCTTGTTTCTCAGTTTCAGTTAACTCCCGCCCTAATTCTCTGCGTTTGTTTTCAACCTGCACCACTAGGTGATGGATGACCAAATCACGATTGGAAATCGTTTCAAACACGGAACCTGTGTAGATTTCACGGAGAGAAGGTTTTTTCTTCGTTGGTCCCTCAGCGCGCTTCTCAACAGGCTTACTCTTGCTCTTGCGCTTATCATCACGTGCGAGCACTTGATCCATCAACCTGGTCAACGTGATGACTGTCTGCGGGTCTGTCGCTTTGTCTATCTCTGCCTGTAGGCGTTTCACCATTTGCTTTGTGATGCGGTCCAATTTTTATCCCTCCGTTGTTTCCTCTTCATCAGGATTGAACTCGATTTCCTGTTGTTCCTTTTTCCACTTCGTCAAAGAATTTGGTGAGACTCCCAACGTCTTGCAAACCGCATCGCGGGATTTACCTGCCCCGAGCATCTCCAAGGCCTGTTCTTTTTTGCTCCCGGTCTTTAGCAACTCACTCAGGTACGGACTCTCACCGAGATACTCCATCGGTAATCCTTTTATCTGAAAGGGCTTGCCAAGGCCGGGGTTCTTCAGGCCTTGGACATAGCACCACAAGCCTTCGTTGGAATCTTTGTTGAGGTTCCGCAGCGCAATGCAAGAGCGCAACAACCCACCAAAGCCCGCTGAGCCAAGGATTTGATTTTCAAGTGTCAGGACATTGCCGGTTTCCTTTTTCGACTTTGAATACTTCGGAGGGTGATACAGGCCGCACACACCCAAACAACCTTCCTTGATGAGGTGGTTGATTCTTTTCGCAAACTCAATTGCAGCGGTATACGAACTGTTGTCATCCAACCCCATGAAGTATCCCAAGGTATCTAGAAACACGTAACAACCTTTGCACTTGTTAATCATTTCTTCGCTGTCAAGCTGCAACAGATCACATTCCAGAGGCCGCACAATGAAGTTAGCTTCGTGTTGCTTCCATACTTCGGGCGATGCAATGCGCCTCATGAACTTCTTGAACCGGCCCGCACTCAACTCAGGTACGAAGTAGCGGACTCGCACCTTCTCAGGCACCTTGAACTTGCCAAGCCACGCTTCGCCGGTAACCAACGACAGCCCCATTGAAAGGGCGGTATGGGTCTTGCCTGTGTAGGAAGGAGCGGGCATCATCGTAAGCGCGTCTTTAGCTAACAAATGCTCAAGTACGTCTTCCTCTTCGTGGTCAGGCAGCGTTGAAAAGGTGTAATCCTCTTTGCTGCTTGCTCCTTCACGTTCCACTCCGTACTTGTCGGCGCGATAGTCACAGTGAAAAATGTAGACCGCCAAATCAGGCCGCTGCTTCCGCACCATCGGAAGGCATTTCAGGTGCTCCGTGTCATCAGGCCCCCACAGAACCAAAGCACAGATTTCATGGTTGCGATGCTGCTTAATCACAAACTCAGCATCTGGTTTTGATCCAAGATGAAAGGGAATCAACCTTTTTTGTACTTCAACGCGGCCAGGTTCCGCAGGAATCACGATGGGGGTAGATGTGTCACCTTTCCACCCATTAAGATCGTCCACGAAATCCTCAAAGATGGGCGGTTGATAGGTCCACGCTTCGGTTGCTGCCTTACGAATGTTTAGCTTCTGCTCACGCGGCTTGTAAAAATGCACGCGATTGTCCGCAACATCGTCTTTCTGTAGCAACTTCAAAAAGGCGTTTGCATCGGTGTCGTGAAACGTTGAATGAAGTGCAACGCAAATGTCACCGCGCACTTCATCATCAAGCGTGAAGTCGCGCAGTTCTTCCCACACGTCAGCTTCACGTTCACTAGAGAACGGTTGCGCGTCTGGGTTGATTTCTCTGCTGTAGGGCCAAATGTGCGTGACACCTACAGGCGTGTTGATTGATGTTTCTGTCATATTTTCCGACCTTCCGCATCCGGCAGGTCGTCGCCAAACGAAACCCTGTGCAGATTGCTTTCTGTTTTCAGTCTTTACTTCGTCTGTTGTTTTTCCTGCTGAGCCAGGGCACGCCCAACCGCTGCTTGATCCGCAGGCGACAAGCGTGCAAGAATTTCGCGCTGACTCTTGAACGTCATAAAGCCGGTTGTTGCTGCAAGTGCTCGAAGACCAAGAATGTCTTCCACTATCCTTTCTAGTTCGGGCCGCAGTTGGTTATTGTTCTGTGTTGTCATACTCTGTACTCCGTTTCTCAATGGTGCTGTGTAAACTGCCGTTGCCATTTTGGTATCTCCTATAATGGGTGTCTGTTTTGCAGCAGTTGATGCTCTCTCTTCAGTCTGTAAATCGCCTACCATCCGACAAGATGGCACTGAAGGAACGGGCCTTGGGTCCGCTCTTAGACGCCATCCGAACCTCTGTTAACCAACGACTAAAAGCCCGCAGATACGTCACAGCTTCTCTATGCGGCATATTCCGTACCGCGTCTTTCGCAAACTCGTAGCAATCAACGTCAGCCATCTCTGGCAGGTCGCGCATTTTGAGCGCGGCACAGAAAATACCCCCCAACACAATCGCTAACGTTGAACGCTTGCGCAACTGTTTCGGAGGTGTAGCGATCTTCAAGCCGACGAAGGGGCGATTGTCGGGTGCCGGGGTAGCTCTTAGAGTCTCAGCGCGGGTCTTTCGTGACAACCTTTCGAGTTGGTGGTACACGCCGCGAGGCAAACAGAACTCGCATCCATCTTCAACAATCACATCAATGCCGTTTGGGAAGGAAGTTTTTCGCTGGCCGCGAGCCAACAGAGGCTTATGGGGTTCCGCGAGAACGGCGCGGATAGGACACAGCGCGGCAAGTTCCGAGATAACTTCATGGCGACCGCGAGTGATCTTATGCAGGCGGGCGACAGCCGCAAGGATTTCACCAAGCAGCGAATCTTCAACGTGCGAAACGGCGTAAGCCAGGTGCGAAGTTGTTAGTGGAGGTGAATCGTGGAATGCAGGACGCGAGAGCATGAGCAACCCCTTCTTCTGTTTTCTTTGGAAATGTCAGAGTCTCTGACTGAGGTTGCGTCCCGACTGGTTACGGCGTTGCCCGCTTACCGTCTCGAATGAATCACGCCCTGTGCGATCTGGCGATCTTGCCTAGGGGTTCAGGCCGGATGATTTCAGGTCCGCGCATTGCACGCGTTAGAATCTTTGCCGTCCCAGCCTTCGTGTCCGGTCTCACGTTTTCTCTCGTGAACAACCACATCTTAGGTCAGAGGCGAAGCAGTGTCAAATTTGAGGGGTGACAAAATTTGTCAGTGCTAATAGGTCGGGTGTAACTTAGGCCGTGATGGGGTTGTAAGTGCACCATTGAGGCACATAGATCGTTCCATGCTTCGCAGGCGGTATCGTGCGGTATCGTGTGGTTGGCTGCGCGATGTTGATGGGGTGTCTAGACCGGCCTGTTGGCAACCTTGAAAACGGGCTTTTATAGCTTTGAGGTGCGGTATCGTATGGATACGGTTGCAAAAAGCTGCCTTGTAATCGCGTGATTCTAAAAGGCTAAAAAGCGGTATCCGTATCCACCCCTAAGAGAGGATACGGATGATACAAACCCCACACCGGGCGATGGGTCCACTACGGTTACCCCATCGCTCTGCCGGGTGCTAGGTGAAGCGGTATCGTGTGGATACGGATGATACCGACGATACCGCTGGGTTGTTGGAGCGGATCAACCTTGCCCCGAGTGACAATTTTTGTCATTTATATTCGCTTTTTGTTCGCCTAGATCTGTTCCGGTCTTGAAAACCGGTGCTCCATGAGGAATCAACAACTTACGAGGTTAAAATGGTTA
>Ga0210409_10000590_pt1 | contig 56216 bp, 51 predicted proteins | sample IncBWH17MmetaG_FD_161649 | JGI IMG/M metagenome (GOLD analysis project Ga0210409, IMG submission 161649) | Forest soil microbial communities from Barre Woods Harvard Forest LTER site, Petersham, Massachusetts, United States - Inc-BW-H-17-M | ecosystem: Environmental > Terrestrial > Soil >... | reverse complement strand
CGGTGGTGGTGGAGATCTATACGCGGCTGATGACGGGGGCGGTGAATAAGAGCTCGGAGGGGGCGCGGACGGAGTACCTGGCGAAGAAACGGAAGGAGAGTGCGCTCTATGCGGGGCTTTCGCGGGGGGTAGTGGCGAAGGCGAAGGGGTCGGAGGATGCGTTCGATGCCTTGGTGAGTGCGATGGTGATGGTGGAGCATCGAGGGGAGTTTGGTAGGTTGAATGCTACGAAGGATGAGGTGCTGCTGTTGGAGGGGAATACTTGGCGGCCGGGGGTGATGGGATGAGTTTGGTGCGGGCCGTTCCGTGGAGATTGATTGGGTTGCGGCTGATGGCTGAGTAAATCGGGCTGCGCTGATAAACTTAATGCTTATGATCAATCGTTCGGGCAGCCAGATTCGGGAAGATTTTCTGCGGTTTTTTGAAGGCAAAGGGCATCGGCGGGTGCACTCTTCTTCGTTGGTGCCGGCGAATGATCCTACGCTGCTGTTTACCAATGCGGGGATGAATCAGTTTAAGGATGTCTTCCTGGGTGCGGAGAAGCGGGATTACTCGCGTGCGGCGAGCTCGCAGAAGTGCGTGCGTGCGGGTGGGAAGCATAACGATCTGGAGAACGTCGGGTTTACGCGGCGGCACCATACCTTCTTTGAGATGCTGGGGAACTTCAGCTTTGGCGATTACTTCAAGAAGGATGCGATCGCTTACGCTTGGGAGCTGCTGACCTCGAAGGAGTGGTTTGGGATCGATCCTTCGCGGCTGTATTGCACGATCTTTGAGGGGGATGAGGGTGTGCCGCGGGATGCGGAGGCTTATCAGTACTGGCTGGATGTTGGGGTTCCGGCGGAGCGGATCTTTGAGCTGGGGGCGAAGGATAACTTCTGGGCGATGGGGGATACGGGGCCTTGCGGGCCTTGCTCGGAGATTTATTACGACCTTGGGGTGGAGGCGAGCGAGTTTGGGAAGGACCTGCCGTTTGGTGAGGATGAGCAGCGGTATGTCGAGATCTGGAATCTTGTGTTCATGCAGTTTGATCGGGCGGTGACGCCGGGTGGGCCGGTGCTGACTCCGCTGCCGAAGCCTTCGATTGATACGGGCATGGGGCTGGAGCGGATTGCTTGTGTGTTGCAGGGTGTGACTTCGAACTTTGAGACTGATTTGTTTACTCCGCTGATTAAGAGGGCGGAGGAGTTGACGGGGCATAAGGTGGAGGCGGATCACGAGGTGGATGATCGCTCGCGTGCTTCGTTGAGGATTATTGCGGACCATGCGAGGGCAGCTACGTTTTTGATCTCGGATGGTGTGTTGCCGGCGAATGAAGGGCGTGGATATGTGCTGCGGAAGATTCTGCGGCGCGGGATTCGGCATGGACGGTTGCTGGGGCAGGAGAAGCCGTTTATGCATGAGATGGTGTTTGCGGTTCGGGATGAGATGGGGGTGGCTTATCCGGAGTTGAAGGAGTCTGCGGAGAGAGTTGCGAAGGTGGTGCTGGCGGAGGAGCAGCAGTTCGCTCGGGTGCTTTCCACTGCCGTTGGAATCATGGAAAAAATGCTTGAGAAAGAGTGGAATCTCAGCACCGTTCGAGTAGGTCAATTTGTCACGGATCAGGTCGAAGCTTTCCTTCAGCCTGGTCTAGCAGAGGCTTTGTTGGCTAAAGCCGATAAGAATGGTGGCTCGCTTAGCGAAGATGATGTACGTGCCACATGCATTGAACTTTATGGTCCAGTAGTTGGACCGAAAATTGAGGAATCCATCAGAGAAAAGGTGCAATCAGAAAACATCTTTGATGGCAAAACGGCATTTCACTTATATGAGACTTACGGCCTTCCAATCGATTTCATGGTTGATGCGGCGCGAGACAAGGGCTTAGCGTTTGATGTCGCAGGATTCGAGCGTGCGAAGGAAGAGGAGCAGGCGCGGGCTCGGGCTTCGTGGAAGGGTGGGTCGCAGAAGTCGGCGGCTCCGGTTTATCGGGAGTTGGCGAAGACGGAGTTTGAAGGGTACTCGGCGCTGCGGGTGGATGGTGCACGGGTGCTGGCTCTGGTGAAGGATGGCGTTGGTGTGCCGGAGTTGAAGGGTGGCGAGTTGGGTGAGGTTGTGCTCGACGCTACGAGCTTCTATGCAGACTCGGGTGGACAGGTTGGCGATGTGGGTTGGCTGTATTCGGAAGACCACAACTCGGTTGTCGCTGAGGTGAGTGGTGCGACCAAGCCGGTGCAGGGTGTGTTTGCGCATAAGGTGAGGGCGAACCAGACGATTGCTGTGGGCGATACCGTCGATACGGTTGTCGATGGAACGAACCGACGCGCTACGGAGCGGAATCATACGGGGACGCATTTGTTGCATGCGGCGCTGCGTGAGGTTCTGGGTAAGCATGTGAAGCAGGCGGGGTCGCTGGTGGATGCTTCGCGGCTGCGGTTTGATTTCTCGCACTTTACGGGTGTCGCGGAAGAAGAGTTGCAGGAGATTGAGGACATTGTGAATCGGCAGGTGCTGGAGAATACTCCGGTGCAGACGATGGTGGATGTGCCGATTGATGTGGCGGTGAATGAGCTGGGCGCGATGGCTCTGTTTGGCGAGAAGTATGGTGAGCGCGTGCGCGTGGTGAAGATTGGGGACTTCTCGACGGAGCTTTGCGGCGGAACGCATACGGGAGCTACGGGCGAGATTGGTTTGATTAAGCTGGTTGGTGAGGGGTCGGTTTCGAGCGGCGTTCGGCGTGTTGAGGCTGTGAGTGGAACGGGCGCGTTGAGTGAGTTCCGGCGTGGGTTCGATGTGGCTCGTGTGGTGGGGCAGTTGGTGGGTTCGTCAGAGGCTTTGACGCCTGCGGATGCTTTGCGGCATAAGATTGCGGCGCAGGAAGAGGAGATGAAGAAGCTGCGGCGGGAGCTGGATCAGGTTCGGATGAAGGCTGCTTCTTCTTCTGTGGCTGATGCTGCGGGCTCGGCTGTTGAGGTTAAGGGTGTGAAGGTGCTGGCTCAGCGGGTGGATGGTATTGAGAAGGCGCAGATGCGTGAGCTGGTGGATCAGCTGCGCGGGAAGCTGGGTTCGGGTGTGGTTGTGCTTGGAGCGGCGGTGGATGGAAAGGTTTCGTTGATTGTTGGTGTGACGAAGGATCTTACTTCGCGGGTGCAGGCGGGGAAGGTTGTTGGTCAGATCGCTGCGTTGGTTGGGGGTAAGGGTGGTGGGCGGCCTGATTTGGCGGAGGCTGGTGGTAGTGATGTTGGGGCGCTCGATGGGGCGTTGGGTAAGGCTGCTGGGGTGGTGGAGGGGTTGTTGGGTTAGAGTTATCTACTTAACCATAGACATGGAATCCCTCCCCGATCAACGGTACCCAGCTCTTGCGAAGAGCGACGACGAGCTGCTCAAAGAGATATTTGCGATTCTGAGCAGAAGAACGCAGGGGTCTCCTTATGGAGACGATAGCGAGTTCGCAAGTGTGATTCGACTTTTGCCATCGGGGCTTCGAGCAATGGCTGCAACGCACTGGTTAGATATCAGCTTGACCCTCGACAGCATAGGCTGGCACTTCCTGAATTTTGGCGAGGCTAATCTAGTCAATGAGACACATCTAGGTCTTCGCGAACTCGGACTGGATGATCTGGCCGGTTGGTTTATGGAAGCCTATGACATTGTCAATCCGTTGAAGGCCGAGATTCGCGAGAGCGACGAATATTTGGAAACTCTTCGCGATCATGGCGTTCTAGACCGCATGGATGAACTGAGCAAGTTGGCGTGGGATCAAGATGGTCCCGATAGAAAGCCAAAGAGAAGTGCGATCTATGATTCGTGGGTCAGATATGCACGCCTTCATCTCGAACGGGTATTTGGAAGTTAATTAGGGCGAAACACGCAACAGCAACGGCAATGATTCAGTCGTTTCGCCCTGCGGGCTTCACTCTGGCCTTCGGCAGAGCGGTGGCCGCGTCGCGGCGGGTTTTAGACGCGGGGCTGAAGCCCCGCTCTACCTCAGAGGCAACTGCAACGACAATTGCAACTGCAACCGCGGGTCCTTCGACTGCGTAACTCGCAAAGTGCGGGTTACTTCGCTCAGGATGACAATTCTCGTTTGGTGAGGCGCGCTCAGGATGGGTACCTCGGCTTTGCGACCCTTGCCAGGGCTGTGGCGTGGTGAAGAGAAGTCCAGGTTGAAGATGTTATGTTGAATCGAAGATTCAGGAGGCGATTTTGGACGTTCATGCTCCGCACAGTCCGATTCATGGGGTGAAGGATTTTTTTCTGCATCTGCTGACGATCTCGATTGGCTTGCTGATCGCAGTGGGGATTGAAGGTTGCGTGGAGCTGCATCGCGAGCACAAGCTTGTGAGGGAAGCCCGGGAGACCATGCGCGAGGAGATTGAGTACAACTCGAAGCAAATGGACGATGAAGTGAAGAAACTGGATCAAGAGAAGGCAGCGATCGCGAAGAATATCGAGACGCTGACGCGGATCGAGGAGAACCCGAAAGACAAAGAGGCACAGGGTAAATCAATCGACGCGAATTTCTCCAACATTGGATTGCGAGATACGGCGTGGAAGACTGCACAGGCGACGGGTGCTCTGGCGTTTATGCCCTATGCGGAGGCGCAACAATACGCCGCGGTGTATGACTCACAGCAGGATTTTTTGGGCCAGCAGAATAAGATCCTTGAGGACGAGGCGCAGTTCCTCGGCGTGATTGCGGAGACAGACTTTGGCCACGGCGACGTCACGAAGGAACAGGCTAGCGAGACCTTGCAGAGGTTTGGAGTGTGGCGGGGGCATCTGGCTTACCTTGCGCTGATGGCGAAGGTGACGGCGGCGACCGACAAGGCGTTCCTTGACGGGAAAGAGGCGCCGCATGAGATGCATGAAGAGCTAGGGAATAAAAATTAGGAACAGGCAACAGCAACGGCTATGATTCAGTCGTTCGCCCTGCGGGCTTCACTCCGGCCTTCGGCAGAGCGGTGGCCGCTTTGTGGCGGCGGTTAGACGCGGGGCTGAAGCCCCGCTCTACCTTAAAAACAACAGCAAAAACTTAATTCACGAACGCCGGCAAAGATTCTATGAGCGGCAGAAGGCTCACTTTGATTTGGGTCGTTACTGCAATCTATTTAGGTAGTGATGACGGCTTAGAACTTGAGGCCGCCGCCTACCTGGAGGGTTTCGCCGGTTACCCAGCCAGCGTCGGAGGAGGCCATGAATGCAACGGCTCCTGCGATGTCATCGGGCTTGCCGATGCGGCCTAGCGGAGTGCGGGAGATGGCATAATTGGTCGTGGCTTCGTTCATCTCTTCCATGGCGTCGAGTCCTTCAGTTGCGGTGACGCCGGGGGATACGCCTACGACGCGGATCTTTTTGGGGCCCAGCTCCATGGCGAGGACGCGGGTGATTATATCGACGGCGGCTTTGGTTCCGCTATAGACAGAGCTGGCGGGCGCAGGGGTGAGAGCGATGCCGGAGCTGATGTTAATGACGACTCCACCCTCTGGACCGAAGAGAGGCACTGCAGCTTTAGTGACGAGGAGAAGAGATTTGACGTTGAGGTTGAAGTGCCGGTCGATGTGATCTTCGTCGATGGCTTCGAGAGGAAGGAACTTGTAGACGCCTGCGTTGTTGACCAGGATGTCGAGCCGGCCGAAGGCTTCGGTGGTTTGGGAGAAGAGTTTGCCGATCTCGGATGGTTTGGAGATGTCGGCCTGTACGGCGAATGCTTTGCCGCCGTTGGTTTTGATGCGTTGAACTAAGGCTTCTGCGGGCGCTGCGCTGCGGGAGTAGTTGACTACGACTGCGGCACCGTCGTCGGCGAGACGTTCGGCGATGGCGGCTCCGATCCCCTTGGATGATCCGGTGATGACTGCAACTTTGCCCTGAAGACTTGACATGTGTGACCCTCTGGAATGTTTGTCTCGCTTGCCTGACGTCAATTTGGATGTGTCGATGTGGGTAGCTGATGCTTAGCTGTGGATTAATTTGCTTTCAATATGTGCGCGCGGCGCGTGAATGCGACTTTGGTGGGGGTATCGGGGGGAGTACCGGGGGGCTTTTCACATTCGGGAGGTGGGTGGCGGCTCTTAAACTGAGATGGTGATGGCTGCGTGCAAAAGGATGCAGAGACGATGGGTGTGGTGTGCCGTTTGCGCGGCAGGGCTGAGTTGTGGGGTTGCAGCAGGGGCTTCGACTGCTAAGACGAAGAGCGCTTCGGGGCAGAGGCGCGTTTTGGAGTTGTCTCCGTGGGAGGCTGCGACACAGGGGCGGGATGCGTTGGAGGTTGTTCCTGAGGGGTCGCGTACTAAGGCTGACTATACGAAGGCCATGGATGGGTATCGGGCTATCTATCATGATGATCCGCAGAGCAAGTATGCTGCGGCGGCTGTAAATGCTGTTGCGGAGTTGCTTACGGAGCAGGGGCGTGGGTTGCAGGATGCCAAGAGTTTGAAGGCTGCCGTGGGGCAGTATGAGTTTTTGCGGACGCAGTATCCGGGGAGTTCGCTGCGGGTGGGTGCGCTGCTGTCGGAGGCGCAGATCTATCAGAATGATCTGCATGATGCTGCGATGGCGAAGGAGAAGTATGCCCTCCTGGTGAAGCAGTATCCGCGGAGTACGCAGGCGGAGGAGGCTCGGGCGGGGCTGGATTCCTTGAAGCAGGGAGTTGGGAGTAGGGAAGAGGGTTTAGGGAAAGGCGTTGAGGTTGCTGCGACGGGAAGCAGTGATCGGGCGCGGGTGGGGGATGCTTCAGTGACCGCTGCTGGCGATGGTAAGGGAGTGAGTTCGGTTGCTCCTATGCCGGTGACTCGTGGGGTTGGGTCGTCGGCTGCTGCGAGTTCTGTGTTAGGGCCTTCGAAGGCTGTTCCGCCTGTGAGCGATGCGGATGCGCGGCGGGGGACGGCGGCTCCGGTGGATGAGGCGTTGGATGGTGCGGAGCAGGGAGCTGCGATGGGGCTGACGCATGTGGCGAAGACGTCGGGTGTGAAGCGTAAGGGTGGGTTGGCGCAGGTGACGGGGATTCGGCACTGGTCGACCCCGAACTATACGCGGGTGGCGATTGATCTGGGTGACGATGTGACTTATGAGGCGGCGCGAGTGCCGAATCCGGATCGGATTTATTTTGATCTGCATGGGACTCGTTTGGCGCAGGAGTTGGTGGGCAAGAGCTTTGCGGTTACGGATGATGGTTTTTTGAAGAAGATTCGGGCGGCGCAGTTCTCGAATGATATGACGCGCGTCGTGCTGGATGTGAATGATGTGACGGAATACTCGGCGTTTCTGCTGCCGAATCCTTATCGGCTGATTATTGACATTCATGGTGGGCCTCCGCTGCCGGTTGCTAAGGATCAGGTTGCTAATCAGGATGAGGTTCCGGCTCCGCGAACGGCGGTTGTGGGGAAGACGATACCGGGACGGCCGGTTCCGAATACGGTGGCGACGAAGAGTGCGACTACTACGACCGATGTTGCTGCTTTGAGCGATCAGCCGGGTAAGGTGGAGGCGACCAGTGTGCCGACCTCGCGGCCGATTGCGGCAGTGGTGCCTGGGACAGGGAGTAGGGAAGAGGGAGTAGGGAGTAGTGGTGCTGATAGTGCTTCGGCTTCGGGTGGCAGGAGATCGAAGAAGGGGAAGATGGCGGTTGATCCGGCGGTGCCGGCTCGGGCGGCAGTGCCTACGGCTGATGGGCAGACGTCACTGGTGCGAGCTCTGGGGTTGAAGATTGGAAGGATCGTGATCGATGCCGGGCATGGGGGGCATGACTCGGGGACGCTGGGCGTCGATGGGTTGGAAGAGAAGGATGTAGTGCTGGACGTGGCGCTGCGGCTGGGTAAGATTCTGCATGACCGGTTAGGGGCAGAGATTATTTATACGCGGTCGGATGATACGTTTATCCCGCTGGAGACACGGACCGCGATTGCGAATAAGGCGCAGGCGGATTTGTTTCTGAGTATTCATGCGAACTCTTCGAGTGAGGCGTCGGCGCGTGGCGTGGAGACGTATTATCTAAACTTTACGTCGTCGCCGGATGCGCTGGAGACGGCAGCGAGAGAGAACGCGGTTTCGGATCAATCGATTAGCCAGTTGAGCGATTTGGTGAAGAAGATTGCGTTGAAGGAGAAGATCGACGAGTCGAGGGAGTTTGCCAGCGATGTGGAGGCGGGTCTCTATGGCGGACTGCAGAAGGGAAATGCGGGGCTGAAGAATCGCGGGGTGAAGAAGGCTCCGTTTGTGGTGTTGATTGGGGCGAATATGCCTTCGGTTCTGGCGGAGATCTCGTTTGTTACCAATCCGAAGGACGCGAGGCAGCTGCGGCAGCCGGAGTATCGGCAGCGGGTGGCTGAGAGTCTTTATAAAGGTGTGGCGAAGTATGCGGGTGGGTTGAGTGGGACGAGACCGCCGACTGAGAGGGCGAGCAACAGGTAGGGACTGGGCTTACTTTCTCGTGCTGGTGTAGTCTGACCGAAGTATGGGTTTTTCGGTGCGGTTTCGGATAGGGTTGTGGGCGCTGCTGGGTGTGGCGCTGCTGGGGGCTTCTGCTGGCTCGATGTATGGGCAGGGTGCGCCGACGACTTTGGTTGAACCGCGAGCTCCGTTGCTGCCGAGTAAGTTCGGACCGTGGGAACCAGTGGGGATCAAGACAGGGTTCGACGAGATTCAGCCAGACGAGGCGATCGCGGCCGTCTTGAAAGAAGATGGCCTGGATCGCGCCAGCCAAGAGACCTACTACGAACCGAGTGTCGACCCAAATACGAAGGACACAATCAAAGTTCAGGCCTTTCAGTTTGTCGATGCAACGGGGGCGTACAGCGCGTTTACGTATCTGCGTGGCCCGGCGATGAAGGACCTGCCTGCGGATAAGCGGATTGGTAAGGGTACAGCTTCGACAGGTGGGGGAGATTTTCTGGTATTGAGCGGAACGACGGTGGTGAAGGCGACGGTGAGTCATGTGCGGCCCACGACGGTCGACGAGCTGAAGCAACTGGCGGCGATGCTTCCGAAGGTGGGCGGGCCCAGGGGCCTGTCTCCGCTGCTGCCGACTTATCTGCCCGAGAAGGGCTTGCAGGCGGATTCGGTGAAGTATGCGCTGGGGCCGGTTGGCTTCCAGACGATGGGTGGGGTGGTACCGGGGGAGATTGTCGGGTTCGATAAGGCTGCCGAAGTCGTGATGGCGAAGTATTCAGGCAGGGGAATGCTCACGCTGGTGCTCTACCCGACACCACAGATTGCCGGCGAGCACGGCCGTGCGATTGAGGCGGAGATGAACCGGCAGGGCTCGGCTGCAGGAACGGTGAAGATGCGCCGGGAGGGGCCGCTGGTGCTGCTGACAACCGGTGCGTGGGGCGCAGTCGAGGCGAAGGCGATGGTCGAAGGTATCCATTTAAGGAATGAGTTGACCTGGAACAAGGCTGTGCCGCTGGAGTTCCATGCGGAGATTCAGAAGACCTACAGCCTGTTGACCAGCATTGCGGTCTTCTGCGGGGTGGGGGCGCTGGCTGCGGTGATCCTGGGACTGTTTCTCGGCGGAGGCCGGGCGGCAATCCGGGTATTGCAGGGTAAGCCAGCGGCGAGTGAGCCAGAGTTTCTACGGATCGATCTGAGTGGTCAGGCGGCGAGGATCCATTCGGAGACCCCGGCGAGTGGGCAGCAGGGCTAAGAAGAAGTCGAATTTTGTGCACAGGGGATGGTGCATGGCAAGGGCTAAGCGGCTGATTTGATAGTGGTTTGAAAAGTAAACCTCACGCTAAAAGCGAATATATGGCGAATACAGGGGTGTTGTTATCGTAGAAGTAACCCCTGTAACTAACTCCTAAATAATGACTTATGAGAGGCGAGTTTTAGCCTTGACACGTCATTTTGCCAAACTTAGTATTTCGCCAGAAAGTTCTGATGGCTTTGCCTCCGTTGGAACTATTCTCCCTAAAGAAGAGGCCGCCCTGTTGCCGGGCGGCCTCTTCGTGTTTACGGAGATTACGAAAGTGGGTGGCGGAGAGGATATAGAAGCAGGATTAAGTCGCGGGGTGGCCGATGGAGAGGGTATGGGCAGAGTGCGTCGACGCTCGCCACGGGAGGGCTCTCGCTATGATTGGGGTTTTAGTGATTATTGGATTTATTGTGCTGCTGGTGGCACCGTGTCTTGTTGCCGCGAGTATCGATCTGGATGAGGAAGATGCGAACTAGAGATGTCCTGCGAGAATCATGACGGTGTGTCGGTTATTTTGAAGGTGAAGATTTTGCGCGATGAGCCTGCACCCGCTAGAATAGCTTTATACGCCGATGTAGCTCAGCTGGTAGAGCAACTGATTCGTAATCAGTAGGTCAGCGGTTCAAATCCGCTCATCGGCTCCATTCCTTTCAATAAGTTACAACTATTTTCGTGCGCTCCCACAAAACCATTGCGGGAGTTTTGCGGGAATCGATTTCAGCCTGTCGCCTTCAAAAGGTGCAGCGACTTGGAGTTGTTCCGGCGATCTTGTTGCCGTCTCTTCGTGATCGTCCGTGCAAAACCTGGAGAAACAGGGGCAATACGGCTGCATGTCAAATCGACCAACCCTAAGGGCGCCTCAGTCATACCTTCATAGCGTTCAAGGTAAGCCATGATGTTCCGGCTTTGCTTCGGGACTAGTCACTCGATACCGAAACGGTGCTGCATCTCTTCAAGGGAGATGCCCTTGGTCTCCGGGTAGTATTTCAGGATCAGGAAGAAGTCGAGCACCATCATTGCGCCGAAAAATATGAACGGATAGGCGCCAGATGAGCCTGCCATTATCGGAAATATCAACGAGATGATTGCGTTCGTTACCCAATGCGAAGAGCTTCCGAGCGCCTGACCCTTGGCGCGTACTCGATTGGGAAATACCTCACTGATATAAACCCAGACGACCGCACCTTGCGACACGGCAAAACAGGCGATATAGGCCATCAGAAGCCAGACAAGCGATTGAAGGTGACGGTGCGTCATGAAGACAAAAGAGATCGCGGCCAAACATAGGGCGAGCCCAACCGTGCCGACTAAAAGCAATTTTTTGCGTCCGAAGCGGTCTATGACGGACATGGCAGCTAAAGTAGCGACAAGATTCATTGTGCCTACGGCTACTGCCTGAAGGGCGCCTGATACTTTGCTTGCGCCGGCTAAAGCGAAGATGTCATTGAGGTAATAAAGGATGGCGTTGATGCCGGACAATTGGCAAAACATTCCAACGGTTATCGCGAGGAAGACGGGGAATCTGTATTGCCTGGAAAATAACGGATCCGCTGATGCATCCCTCTCGAGATGAACGGAAGCGATGATTTCATTGAGCTCATCTTCCGGCTTGGGAGCACCTGTGAGGTGGAGCACGTGGAGCGCTTCGTCAAATCTGGATTGCATGACTAGCCATCGCGGACTGCGCGGTATGCCAAACAATGCAACAAGAAAGAGAACCGCCGGGAGTGCTGAGATACCTAGTTGCCAACGCCATTCCGTTGATCCAAGTCGCATCGTGTCGATTACTGCATTGGATAGATAAGCGAGCAGGATGCCGACCACGATGTTGACCTGAAAAAAACCAACGAGGCGTCCGCGCCACTGTGCAGGAGCTATTTCGGCGATATACATAGGGCCGAGAACAGATGAGCCGCCGATGCCAAGCCCTCCTATGAAACGAAAGAAAATAAGAGAAGACCAATTCCAGGCGAATGCACAGCCGAGTGCAGAGGCAACATAAAAGATCGCCATAACCCGGAGGCTGTCTCGACGACCGAATCTTTGTCCTGGGATGCCAGCGGTCATGGCGCCGATAACAGTGCCGAGCAATGCACTCGAGACCGTCACTCCAAGGAGAAAGGGAGTGAGATGGTAAGTATGCGTTAAGGCATTTGTAGCGCCGGAGATTACGGCGGTATCGAAGCCGAAAAGTAACCCTCCGAGCGCGCCGACCGCGGTGCTTTTCGCGACATGACGGTTGATCGTAACTTTATTTTCCGTGTGCGGTTTGACGCCAGTAATCATACTCACAAGCGCAGTCCCTTTCTGGCCGATCAGATCTGTATTTGTGGCGATTTGAAGTTAGCTACTCCACACAGATGGACCTGAATACCGAGTTCGTTAAACACCGCCGCTTTCAAGGCTAGTGCTTTGATCGCAGTTGTGTCGTCGGACGCATATGCGATGTTGACGTGATTCGCTCTGTGTCTCGCCATGAAAGAGTCGCGTGAGATTCCATCGAATGTAGCGCTGACCATGGGCCACTGGATTGTCGTTTGCTGCCAACGGCGCTGCGTTTCTTCGGCTGGAAGTTCGACGACTGAGCCTAAGCCAATGTCGATGTGGAGAGCATTGGCCTCAACAAAAACTCTGCTCCAGACGATTCTTCCTGGTTTGCCGATTCCCTTCAAAGTGCCTCCACCGAGAGGGAAATACATGGCGGGTTGGCGCTCGCTGGTCGCGCCCCTATAACCATTTACGAAATGGCTTGCGGGTGCAGCGCCTGAAATTTGCAGGACCCAAACGAATTCATCGATTGTGCCACCGGTATAGTGCTCGCCCCATCGCACATCGTGCAACGTAGTTGATGGGTCGAGTCCGAGCTTTAACCAGCAACGGTTTGTAATGAGCGCATCCAGACCGGCACATTCGTCAACCTCATTGAAGTGAGGTAGCGCTTGTCCAGCATAAAGTTCCTCTCCCGAGGACTCGTGGTGGACAGGGGGACGGTCAGGATTGTTGAGCAGGCCCTCTACAAGATCTGATGCGGGGACCATATCTTTCAGGCCCTGTTGATATTGGATACCGATCGCATCACAACCGAACTCGTCCGCCAAACGAACGGCAGCGATGTACATTTTGCACTGCTCGCGGATCTGCGCATCAGTTAGATTGGATTGTTCCTCTGGGCCGGTAACGAAGCGCAGTCCCTTGTTGTTTAGCCAGTGACGTACACCGTCGGCATCGTCACTCGAGACAGTGCGCATTCGTGCGACCAGGGCTGATTGGCTGAGTCTCTCCTTGAAGACACCGGCGGGATTAAGTAGTTCATCATCGATGATGGCGTTATACATTCCCATACAACCTTCATCAAAGACGCCTAGGATTGCTTTGCGCTTTCGCAGGGCGCTCGCCAACTGAGCACCTGTTGCTGCGAGATCTTTGGGTACATCGTCGATCGAAAGATCTCGAACATGGGAGAGGTCGTGGGTTATAGTTCCCTGTTCAATCCACTCTCGCAGCCCGCGCAGAAAATAGTCATCGTCAAAGTGCTCGCTCCAGATAGTGCTGAAGCGTACACCTGCTTTGATCAGTGATCCATTGAGGTTTAGCAGGCCAACTAAACCTGGCCATTGTCCAGACCAGTTAGCTATCGTCAGGATGGGCCCGCGATGGCTACGCAGACCGGGTAGTACATGGTGTGTGTATTGCCACGCTGCAGTTGCGAAGACCAGATTCGCTTGTGGATCGATGTTGGCAAAGATATCCATTCCCATCCGTTGGCTGGAAATGAATCCGTGTTTCTTTGCTGGATCGATAGGGAAGGCTCGTCGAACTACAACGCCTTCGGCGAGAAAACGCTGAGTTAGTTCTTGCTCCAACGCGCTCTGGGCGGGCCAACAAACTAGATTTGCCGAATCTCGCAGGTCTCCGCTGGTAATAAGGACTACTTCTTTCATGAACGTGTTTCTCTTTCAAGTTGCATAAATACCTGGACGCAATTTCTGTTGGCTGGAGCGCTCATCGAGCCTGCTTCGGACTTCGCAACAATACATTAGAAGCAAAATCAAACACAATAAAAATTACAAAACGATTGCAAGCACGTTTGTTATTGCGAAGTCCTGTTCTCGTTACAGACATTAGTGTCTCGACTTGAGCACTTCTACTCCAACTTGAGAAACCTTTACATCGTCTTCGGATTTGCCTCCGCTGAATGCAGCGATCAAGTATCCCGTTTTGCCACGAAGAATAACTCCGCCAGTCCAACCTACTTCTCCAGTCATGGAAGGGCGTACCTGACTTCCGCTGTCTTTCAATGTGTCCGCCATCTCTGCGGCTTTGGAGTAAGCGATCGCGAGGAGGTTTGATCCTTTGTCTGTTGCCGAGGGATTATCTTTCAAGCGGCCAACTACCAGCATCTTCGAACTCCAGGATTGGATGCTGTCACCTTCAAAGTAGGCGACCACTGCTACGCCGCCGATACCAAGCTCGGTTGCACGTTGACGCATTCCCTTCAATGCGGCATTCGCAGCGGCATCGAAATTCTTTGCGCTGGCAGGAGAATCCGAATCTATAGCGGGAGGGTTTGGTGTTTGTGCATTTGCTGTTAGGCAGACTGGGGGCGATAAAAGAAGCAGAAGCGCCAACGTCAAGCTGGGCGCGCGGTACAGCAGAGATGGGAAACGATAGGTAATTTGCATGAGGGCAGGATATGTGATGCAACGCCACTCAAGCAAAAAGACTATTTACCGCGACACAAATTGTTGACCGCCTGTCCGTCTGAAGATCAGGGCTGCGCTTCTGGATTGCCTTACTGCAGCCCTGATAGTTTCTGTGGTCTTAGTTTCTCTGACTCAACTATCAACAACCGGGGAAAGATATGAAATCTCCAACTGGCGATGGCAGGGTCGGGTTGAAAGGTTCGAATGGGTAGGATTGTGATGTATTAAAGCCTGCGGCGTTTGCAGAATTGAAGTCGACGAAGGGTAGAAGGGCATTTACAGCTTGATCGATCGACTTCCAACACAATGTTCTTTCGTAGCCGTTGTTGTTCGGCGGGTCCACGCTTTCTGGAACTCCCGCGAAACCGGTTAGGGTTTCGAGTGGGCCGCCAAACTTCTTGGTTACGTCTGCAGCTATGATCCGCGCGAGCGTTCGATGGTCGCTTTCGATACCCATGATCCGCGCTGCGGTGACACGCAGATTGCGAGTGCTAAAGTTTCGTACACCTACCAGGTAGGCAGCGATGAAGGCATCCTCGAGAGTGACCAGAACGTTAAGCGTGGTTTGCGCGTCGGTGAACATTTTGTGGGGATAGAAGAATGATGTGAAAGGCGTGAACTGATCGGTTACCGACTGCTCGAGAAGATAGTGAGACATCTCTTCCTGCCGGGCAGCGGCGAGGTAGCCCTGGTCGTCGGGTGCAAGTGCCTTGAAGAAGGGAGCGATGTTAATGATGTTGGAGTAGGTGGGGACGGCTAGTGCTTCGGCAATCTCGGCGGCGACGAGGATGTCGCGGTCACTCTTCTTCAGATGATCGTGCTCGGCCTTCATGGTTTCGGCTTCTTCTTCCTGCTGAGCTGAGGCGACGCTGGTTAGCCCGCCGATAGCAGCAAAGCTGCTAGCTCCTACAAAGGTTGCTGTCTTGAGGAAGGAACGTCTGGAAACTCCGGCGTGGTTGTCTTCTGATAGGCGAGCGACTTCGATTTCGTTTGGTACGTTCATGACTTCATCTCCTGTGCTGATTCCAGGAAAGTCATCCCGTTGCTTGAATTCTTGTTAGGAGACCCGAGGATCATTTCCTGGTCTGGAATAAGTACGAGCAGATGTCCAATGGTGGATTTCGTTGGACAGCAGCTTATTCCCGGGAAACTTGAAGAACAGAACGTGACGGTTATGGCGTGGAGGGGGTGGGTTACCTCGGGGTAATCCTAACCATAATTTGTGGGATTTGAAGACGTTGTTTTCGCGTTTTTGCGGGGGGGTGAGAAAAGTGGGGTGCAGAACGTGGTTTTTTGATGGTCAAAGTCTGGTGAATTGTCCGGTAAAGGTGGTTGGCTGACGGACCGTTTTCGAGAGGCGAAAATTTTGCAAGGATTTCGGATTTATTTTCAGGGGGGTGTAGTTGTGTGCTTTTTGGGGGATGATACGTTTTCGCCGGGAGAGGCACTACTTTGTAAGAGATTTTGGCTCGTGTGGGCTGGATCTCTGGTTTCATCCGGAGGGGCAGTATGTTGAACGATATCAGTGTTGGCTTAATCGCACTTGGTTTTGTTGCAATGTCGTTTGTTGGCGCCTGTCTTTGCGACATTTTCCGTGTGCGCCGGGAACAGCGGCAAGCGGAGTATCTGCCGAGGGTTAAGAGCGTGGATGCGCGCGGCAAGATTCCGTCGGGGATTGCGGAGTAAGCAAGAGGACGGCTTAGCGTCCTTATACAGATCTCATGCGACTGTTGGCGGATGGGACGATCGAACCTGAGCTACTCTCATAAGATTCAGATACGGCGCACCCCCTGCACTGGCCGGTCTAGTATAGAGTCGTTGAGTTCAGAAGTATCGAAGGAGGCTCAATGGCTCTCAGTTTTGCTACGGATATTCGCCCTCTTTTTCGGGAGGACGATATTGAATGTATGAAGCCCATGGGGGTTGAGCTTGATAATCCCGCGTGGATGCGTGTGCCGGCTAATGCGCAGAGTGTCTATGCTGCGGTTGCCGATGGGTCGATGCCTCCGGGGGAACCCTGGCCGGCGGATCGGGTTGCGCTTTTTAAGAAGTGGATGGACGCGGGGTTTCCTGCGTAAACGCAGACCTGATGGACTTTGCTAGGATGTTGGTTGACGAGGAGGTTTTTATGGGATCATCCATCACTTCTTTCACTCGTTTCGGTCTTATCGCGGTCCTTTTTGCTACGGCTGGGGCCGGCATCGCACAGGGCCCTCCAGGCAACCAGGCGCCGGGTCATGGTGGGGTGCCGCCAGGACAGGCGAAGAAGCAGGGAGGCGGCAATGTGCCTCCCGGGCAGGCGAAGAAACAGGGCGGCGACTTCCGGTTTCAGAACGGAGACCGCGAACGGTTTTATCCGCACTATAGTAGCGACGCGAACCACTGGAATGGCCGGAAGCGTCCGTCGTTTGAGCGGGGCCAGACTATTCCTCGTGATTATGTGGTGAGGCCGGTACCGCAATCGTATTGGGCCGGCGTACAACCGCCGCCGCCGGGTTATCAGTATGGCTACTATGACGGATACGTTGTGGCCTACAACCCGACGACCCGCATTATCGCCGACGTGCTCGACCTGGTTGGGGCGGCTGCATCGCATTAGAATGCGGTCCATAGGCCGTGTGGGTGAATCCAGAATCCTCAAGGAGGCTTCCATGGGTCTCAGTTTAGCCACATCTCCGCCCTGACCGCGTGAATGGGGCACCCAAAGTGGGTCAGTTTGTTTGGTGGGCACGCGTCCTATGAAACACGGGGTGGCTGGAATGTATGCGCCTGACGGGTATATAACGGAGGCGCAGCTCGCCTTGTCTCGCAGCCTCATTGAAGTCTTCTGGGACAGCGGGCAGGGAACCGATCGAGGAGACCGACGCATGAGCTGATCTGGAGGTTTTATGCCAGTCTTCGTCTGCAAACTTTCCCACAAGGATAAGAGTGACCGGCTCGTCGTTAATTGCACCGTCGTCGGCGAAGAGTCTGGTTACGAGACTCATCAGAGAGAGTTCAATAACGCGGCGCATGCTACGAAGGCTCTCTCTGAAGCCGGAATCGGTAGAGACCGCTGCGGTCCCATTCCCGAAGATACAAAACCGGATTGGTCCTGCTCGTTCGAGATCAGCCACAACGAAGCTCAGAAACTGGATGTGCTCCACGTTGATAGCACGGAGTAGTGCCGGGTGCTCTGTTGGGGGAGATGAGAGCGTTCGAGCTTCGCTCGAATGACCCACTCATGCGATGAGACTGCATGAATGGGGCACCCGATGTGTGGTGGTTTTTTATGTATAGGCCACCCGCCGACGGATATTCGTCCTCGTTTGGGTATCGCTATTCGTTGGCGATGATCTCGCGGAGTTCGGCGATGTGCTGCTTGAGTTTGGAGATCTTCTCCGGCCAGGAGCCTCCGGTATGATCCGGGTAGGGTAGGCCGGCGGCGTACTCGCGTTCGGCTTCGGCGAGATTTTCCAGCAGGTGGTTGAGTCGTTGTTGCAGGGTGGGGCCGGGCATGGGAAAAGCCTATCACTGGATGCGGTGGTTGGATTGGAGAGCGGTTCGAGCTTCGCTCGAATTCCCACTCATGCGATGAGACTGCATGAATGGGGCACACGAAGTAGCGGTGAGTGTATGGGCCACCCGCCGATGGCCCACCTTAGCGACGGTGAGACTGTCGCGAAGATGGGGCACCCGTGCTTCGGCACCGATGTAAGCCCCGCCCAATCATGCTTAAGTTGTAGGCGCAATGCGACAAAAAGTGTGTTCTACGATCTATAGTGAAAATCTTATAGTTATTGTAATGACGCGTCACAATAGAATCCCTGCTATAGATGGTGTTAGAGGTTTTGCTGCAGCATGGGTCTTCCTCTACCACTATGTTCCAGGGCAAAATTCTGCATCCTTTCCAGTCCACCTGATCTGGGCAGTAAACCAAATTGACTGGGTAGGTGTCTCTCTTTTTTTCGTACTCTCCGGATTTCTCATCAGTGGAATTCTGTGGGATTCTTTCGGGGACAAGAACTGGTGGAGAAATTTCTACATCAGAAGATCTTTGCGGATCTTTCCGCTTTATTTTCTGGCTTTGTCGATTGCTGTCACAATCTATTTTGCGACCGGCGATAATCGAGGTTCTCTTCAGCACCTTTGGATTTACATCTTTTATTTGCAAGATATTCCCACTCTGTACGGATGGGGTGGGCACTTGCCGGCGACGGCGCCACTCGGCCATTTATGGAGTCTCGCAGTCGAAGAGCAGTTCTACATGTTGTGGCCAATCTCTTTATTTGTCCTTGCGGGGAAACGTTACTCGGCAATGTATGCAATTTTTGTTCTTTGGTTACTTTCTTTCTGCTTTCGATTAGCAGCGTACAAATATCTGGGTCCCCAGGCGGTGTATTGGTCTGGCGGATTTCTTGCTGGGCGTGCGGGGGAACTTTTAGCAGGAGCATTCCTCGCTTTGCTGGTGCGCGGGGACACGATAGAAAATGCGAAAATCTATAAGCATGTTCCGTGGGTTCTTTACGGTTCTCTAGCGGGTATTGCCTCGATAGTGTATGCAGATCGTTCTGCCCTCTTATTTATTCCTTTAATGTCAATCGTTGGGTTAGCTCTCCTGAGCGTCTTTTTTGCAAGCATAATTGCATTATCGCTAAGGCCAGGCACTATCCAGTCGTTTTTCCAGAGCCGATTCCTTCGTTGGCTTGGGACTATAAGTTATGGTGTGTACGTCTATCAGTTGATGCTGCATCCTCTATTCGACTTAGTTACTCGAAGGATAGTGCCTGATGCTCCGAAGAGTACGCATGCTATTGTGCTGTTTGTTGTTGCGCTAGTGGGAACTCTCATGAGCGCTGCCCTCTCGTTCTATTGTTTCGAACAACCACTATTGAAGCTCAAAGGGAGATTCTCAGCGAAATCGCGAGGTTTAGCTCCAAACGTCTCCGAAATGCCGATTACAGCAAACACTTAACTGATGGTTTGCAACGAGTCTAAGTTGGGAATTTCCTGTCATTTTATGTAGCCCTAGCCTCGTTACAAGGGTGGGCTATCCGCCCACCCCCCTTTGTCATTTTGGCCGTTCTTCAGTGCGACCTGCCGGCTGGTGTGGTGCTAGCTGCTGCTGCTGGGTGTGGCGCTGTTCCATTTGCTGAGTTTGTTGTTGATGCCGTTGCTCCATCTGCTGTTTTTGGGCTTCGTTTGCACGCTGCTGTTCGACTCGTTGATGCTCTGCCTCCTGCTTCTGTTGAAGCTGCTGGTGTTCCTGGTTCTGTTTTTCAATCAGCTTTGTCTGTTGTTGTTGATATTTCTGATCGGCTTTGGAGGCTGTCGTATTGGGCGGCGGGGGCGCCTGGTGGGGCTGTACCTCGCTTGCATGTGCAGAGTTAGCGGGCTGAGACGCTGGATTTGGGCGATTCGGCTGATTCGGCTGGGGGTGATAGGGCGCGCCCGCCGCGTGAGCGGCTACGACGCCGTGTCCGCTAAACTCAGCGGGTCTGGCGGTTGCAGCGATTGGAGGCTTGCCTTGATTCACCGAAGCGCGGAGCTGCGGGTTGGCGCGCGCCATCTGGGCGTGTTGCACCTGAGCCGCCACGGGTGGAATATGCCGTTGCTGCGCCAGCGATTCTTCTGCAGGCGTGGGACGCGCAGCGATGCCGCCTGTACCGCCGGTATAGCTGACCCGGTTGACGGTGGTGTTGTTGTTGATCACGGTGGTGTTGTACGTGTTGTGAATTTCTGTGATGTTCACGTTGTTTACGGCGCGGTTATAGGAGAAGTGGCCTCCGTCCCAGCGGCCTCCCTGATAGCCTGTGCCGACGTAGCCGAAGCCATAATTGATTCCGCCGTAAAACCCTACAGTCGGGCCCCAAAAGCCTTCATGAAAGAAGTAGCCGCCATTGCCCCATCCCCAGTAGCCTGGGGTCCACAGATATCCGACCTGGGGGGCGAGAACCCAGGTACCGGGTACCCAGTAGTAATCGCCGAAGTCGCTGTCCCAGGCCCAGTAGCCAGGCGTCCAGATGTATCCATCGCCCGGGATGATAGGTTGCTCGTAGATTGGGAGTGGGGGTGGTCCAAAGGAGACTGAGATACCAATCTGTGCGAACGAGCTCGCAGAGATTACCAGCAATAAAATACTGAGCGAAAGATGTCGGATGAAATGACCAATGCGCATTGTGTTTGGCTCCTGAGAGAAAAACTAGCAATGCATGTATGAACAGGTGGATTGAGGTTTAGTTGCCAACGATTCGATGAAAGGACAATAAATGGCTAAATAACATAGGTTTGCGGCAAGTAAAAGAATTCTTGTGCATCCGTCTTGGGCGAGCTGGAAGTGGATGAATGGGGCACCCGATGTGTGGGTAGATCGATGTTTACGGGCCACCTACCCTATTGAAGTTTCCAAAGATCGATTTGGCCCGTCTGGTAATGGAAATCGCTAAATACTGCGCTCGCTCCGTTGCCATCGGGAGACTGCACGGAAAAACCCGTGCTGAGAGCGGGTGCATCCAGATTGAATTTGCGCACGATAGTCCATTTGCGGCCGTCAGGAGAGGCGTAGAAAAAGAGCGTCCGCTGGGACTTGGCCCCCTTCAGGTAGGTGGATGTTCCACTCACCGAGTATGAGGTGACATCGTCCGAAGAATCGCGCGTCACGACCGAGATGATCGACAAGCCGCCGCCGGGCTGGGCCTCAAGGCATAGTTTGGCCCAGTGGGAGACTGTTCCATAAAGAGCGATGCAGCCAGCGTCATACGTTGCGTGCGCAGTCACATCGACTTTTGTGCTGAAGCTGAAATTGTCGTCGGCCTTGAAGATCAGTCGCGGCGAGGAATCAGGATGATAGTCACCGCCGCCGGGATACACGAACCAGTCGGTTTTCTTATCGGCAGTCAGGGTGAGTCCGCCGTTGTTCGTCGACCACTTGGATGTTTCGTTTTGCCATAGGAGCGGTGTTGGCAGGCCGGGAAGTTGTGGGGTGCTATTTTGTGTCTGTGCAAGGGTGCTTATTGGCACAAGGAATGCCAAGAGATTCAGCAAGAAAATGATCATGCGCATCAATTTTTACCTTTTCGTGGTGTTCGAGGCCCAGTGGCATGGTTGGATTTTAGCCGGTGGTTGGGAAAGCGGCTCGAGCTTCGCTCGAATGCCCACACATGCGATGAGACCGGTTGAATGGAGCAACCGAGGTACGGGTGGGTTCGTCATGTATGGGCCACCCGCCACACTACCGTCACACAAGATGTACCTGTACTGCCAATAGCTTAATGAGCGCGATGATATCTCACGCATTGTGAAGGCGATACGATCTCGTGCACAATCCTCAAGAGGCGTACGAATGGACCTGAACTATGTAGAGTTTCAACAGGTTGACCTTGGCGACGAGTTCTTCACAAGTTTGAAGCAGGATTACGGAGAATTCGAGCAATGGTTTAAAAAGAAATCTAACAATCGGGCTTATATACATAGAACTCCACAAGGCAATCTCGATGGATTTTTATATCTGAAGCGCGAAGAAGAATCGATAAACGATGTAGTACCGTCTTTGCCCGCCAAGAATCGACTAAAGGTCGGAACTTTTAAGATTGACGCGCACGGGACGAAACTGGGCGAGCGTTTCATCAAGAAAATCTTTGACCATGCAGTGCATCAGGGCAGCGAAGAGATATACGTAACCGTATTTGAGAAACATGTGGGGCTTATTGCCCTTTTTCATCGATACGGTTTCAAGCAGATTGCCACTAAGACAACTGCCAACGGAATCGAGCTAGTCCTTCTCCGGAAAATGACTTGGGATGGGAATAGTTTGGATGAAAACTATCCGCTTGTCCGAACGAATGGGCGTCAATTCCTGATGTCTCTTTACCCCAAGTGGCACACCAGACTGTTACCAGATTCGATCCTGACGAATGAAGAGACAGACATAATTAAGGATGTGTCGCACGCTAACAGTGTCCATAAGGTCTATTTGACGGCGATGCGAGGCGTAGACACGCTGGGATACGGTGACATCTTACTGATTTATCGCACCTCAGACCAGCAAGGGGCGGCGCATTATCGTTCAGTGGCTACTTCGGTTTGCGTCGTAGAGGAGTTTCGAAACATAAACAGCTTCGTTTCGGAAGAGGAGTTTTTGACCTATTGCACTCCGTTCTCGGTTTTCACAGAACAAGAGCTACGAGGTTTCTACAAGTTCCGTAAATATCCATTCGTAATCCGATTTACTTACAATATCGCCCTTAAACGTAGGCCTAATCGGAAAGTCTTGATAGAGGAGGTGGGATTGAACGCGGATCAATATTGGGGGTTCTTTCAGCTAACTAAAAATCAGTTCAAGGCAATTCTTACGAAAGGTGAGGTGAATGAAAGTCTTATTGTCGATTAAACCGGAACATGCTGAACGTATCTTTAACGGTTCGAAAAGATTTGAGTTTAGAAAGGCCATTTTCAAGAACGACGAAGTGAAGACCGTAGTGGTTTACGCGACCATGCCAGTCGGCAGGGTCATAGGAGAATTTACAGTCGGTGAGATCATAGAAAATAGGCCGTCCGAGGTCTGGCGAAAAACTAAAAACTACTCCGGTATTACTCGTAACTTCTTCGATGAATATTTCACGGGACGCGCGAAGGCGTTTGCGATCGAGGTTCACAATCCGAGGCTATACAAGAAGTCGTTAAACCTTGCAGATGTGCATCCAAGCGGAGTGGCGCCTCAGTCTTTTTGTTATCTTTGAAGCCATTTATCAATCAAGTATCTTTTATTCCACGGTGACGGATTTGGCGAGGTTTCTGGGTTGGTCTACGTCGCAGCCTCGGCGTACGGCTATGTGGTAGGCGAGGAGTTGTAGCGGGACTACTTCGAGGATGGGTAGGAGGAGTTCGGGGGCTGGGGGGATGTAGATGGTGTGTTCCACGAGGTTGCAGATCTCGTCGTCGCCCTGGGTGGCGATGGCGATGACACGGCCGCTGCGGGCGGTGACTTCCTGAATATTGCTCAGGGTCTTTTCGTACTTGAGGACGCTGGAGGGGTCGTTGGGGTCCTTGGTGGCGATGCAGACTACGGGGAGGGACTCGTCGATGAGGGCGTTGGGGCCGTGCTTCATCTCACCGGCGGGGTAGCCTTCGGCGTGGATGTAGGAGATCTCCTTGAGCTTGAGGGCGCCTTCGAGGGCGATGGGGTAGTGGATGCCGCGGCCGAGGAAGAGGAAGTCGTTGGCGGCGTGGAAGATTTTGGCGAGGTGCTGGCAGTGCTCGTCGAGGGAGAGGCGCGGGGCGCGGCGTCGTTCGGAGCCTGTCCAGAGGTGGGGGGAGAGCGCGGACTCCTCGAGTGCGCCCTTGCGGGCGGTGCCGGAGGAGAGGGGTGAGGGTGCGGCGACGCCCTCGGACATGCCGGTGAGGGTGGGGGAGTTGAGGGAGAGAAGGGACTCGAGCTTGGAGGGGAGGTGGGAGAGCTCGTTGACGAGGTGGAGGGATTCGGCGTCGGTGATGGTGCCGCGAACCTGGGCGAGGTGGAGGGCGAGAACGAAGAGGGCGGTGAGCTGGGCGGTGAAGGCCTTGGTGGAGGCGACGCCGATCTCGGGGCCGGCGTTGGTGGTGATGGTGCCCTGGGCTTCGCGGGTGACGGCGGCGCCGACGACGTTGCAGATGGCGAGGGTCTTGGAGCCTTTGGCGATGAGCTCGCGCTGGGCGGCGATGGTGTCGGCGGTTTCGCCGGACTGGGTGATGAGGAGGCCGATGGCGTGGGGGTCGGAGATGGGGTCGCGGTAGCGGTACTCGGAGGCGTAGTCGACGTCGACGGGGAGGCGGGCGAGGCGCTCGATCATGAACTTGCCGGCGAGGCCAGCGTGCCAGGAGGTTCCGCAGGCGGCGATGGTGATCTGGGTGGCGGCGCGGAACTCGTCGTCGGAGATGGCCAGATTGTCGAGGAAGACTTTACCGGTTTCGAGGGAGACGCGGCCGAGGGTGGTGTCGCGGATGGCGCGGGGTTGCTCGTTGATCTCCTTGAGCATGAAGTGCTTGTAGCCGGCCTTTTCGGCCATGATGGGGTCCCAGGTGATGCGCTGAACTTTCAGGGGGAGGGGTTTGCCCTCGAAGTTGGTAAGGGTGACGCCGGAGGGGGTGAGGACGGCTAGTTCGCCGTCGGCGAGGAAGTGGATGTTGCGGGTGTGGTGGAGGATGCCGGGGACGTCGGAGGCGAGGAAGTATTCGCCGTCGCCGATGCCGATGACGGCGGGTGGGCCCATGCGGGCGGCGACGAGCTTGTTGGGCTCGTGGGCGGAGAGGACGCCGATGGCGAAGGCTCCGGTGAGGCGGTGGACGGCTCGGCGGACGGCTTCTTCGAGAACGAGGCCATTTTCGTTGGCGATTTCCTGCTCGATGAGGTGGGCGATGATCTCGGTGTCGGTTTCGGTGACGAAGGTGTGGCCGGCGGCGGTGAGCTCTTTTTTGAGGGCGATGTAGTTTTCGACGATGCCGTTGTGGACGACGACGAGGGTGCCGGTGCAGTCGCGGTGGGGGTGGGCGTTCTCTTCGGTGGGGCGGCCGTGGGTGGCCCACCGGGTGTGGCCGATGCCGAAGGTGCCGTCGATGGGGTTGGCGGCGATGACGGCCTCGAGGTTGCGAAGCTTGCCGGGGGCGCGGCGGAGTTCGAGGGCGGTGGGGCCTCCGGCTACGGCGATGCCGGCGGAGTCGTAGCCGCGGTACTCAAGGCGGCGCAGGCCTTCAATGATGACGGGGACGACGGGTTGGGGGCCGATGTATCCAACGATTCCACACATGTCTTTGAGTGTAGTTGTTGGCGGGTATTTTTTGTGGCGTGCGGGATTGGGACTTTTGTGGGAGGGATTGTTGGGGGAGGGGCGTGATGGGATACTTAGGTGTTCCTTACATAAAAACGGCAGAGAGATATGACCTCGAACGTGGTTTTGAGTGTAGTTCTGTACGTGTGTGCCCTGGGTAGTGCGGTGGGTCAGCAACAATCGGATGAACAGAAGAGCCCGGGTGCGGGCGTGCAGTTACAACGGCGATCGGATGCGGTGAAGAGGGTGGAGAAGACGCCTCCGCCAGAGCCTGTTAAGGCTCCGGAGCCGATGGAATCGGCGAAGGCTGCGAATGGCAATGCGATCTATCAGGCGCTGCGGGCGCGGTCGGCGAGTGGGCCGAGCTTCAAGGTGAAGGGTGTGACGCTGAAGCGTGATGTGGGAGAGCTGCAGCTGACTGACGGCACGGTGACTCTCTACAACGAAGTGAATGGCAGGGTGACGGGTGCGGTGTTTCAGGGGCAGGGGGTGTTGCACATAGAGCCGCCTAGCGCGATGGAGCGGCACCAGCTGAAGCTGACGATGAAGGCCGAGGTGTTGAACGAGTCGTTTACGACGGCGGTGCTCGCGTTTACGGATGGGACGGCGGAGGAGTTGAAAAAAGCTTCGACGGGTGATGTGGGGAACGTAAATGCGATGGGGCCCGGGCAGGAGATGCAGACGCTGTGCCGCAATACGCTTCACTACGATCTTGAGGAACGATTGCTGGCTGATGTGTTGAGTGGACAGCGCGGCGGCTTCTTTATGGCGAATTTGAAGGGGCCTATCTTCTCGAAACGATTGTTGTACTTTGTTGATTCGCAGGGTGCGTTTGAGGTGGCGCCAGAAGAAGTTGGCCTTTTGACGAGCGCAGATGGAAGCTACGATGTGACGCTCGGCTTTCACAGTGAAGCTCAGCGGGCTTTGGCGCGGGCAAAAAATAATACGGCGTTCGGGATCAGTCAGCAGACGATTGATATGACGATCGAGAAGAACGGCCGGATGACGGGGAAGGCGACGGCGCTGGTGACTGCGAATGAAGACGGCGTGAGGGTGCTTCCGCTTGATCTTTATCCCACGCTGCGGGCTTCGGGAGTATGGGGACCGAAGGGCGAGGCGCTGGACTACATTCAGGAAGACAAGGAGCGCGATGCGGACTTTGCTGTTGTGCTCGACAAACCGTTGAAGAAGGGTGAGTCGATTGCGATTACGACGGCGTATGCGGGTAAGGATGTGATTACGGATCTGGGCAACTTGAATTACCAGGTGAATGGAGGAGCGCGCGAGAGCTGGTATCCCAACGTGCGCGGTTCGCTGGGAAATTATGCTCACTATCGCATGATCTTTCATACTCCGAAAGACATTGAGATTGTCGCGACTGGATCGCAATTGCATGATGGCCAGGAAAACAAGATGCGGGTGAGTGAGTGGCAGACGTCCTCGCCTATTCCTGTGGCGGGTTTCAATCTGGGGCGGTTCAAGTCGGATCTGAGCGAGCGCAGGTCGGATTTGCAGGTGAGATCGTATGCGAACACAGATGCTTCGGCGGACGTGACTGACCTCTCGGGGAAGATTATGGGCGGCACGATGTCGACGACAGGGATGCTGAAACAGGCGACTTCTGAAGGCGATGCGGCGGTGCAGATCTATACGGATTATTTTGGGCCGCTGGAGTTCGACCATCTTGCGCTGACACAGCAGTCTTACTGTGGTTATGGACAGAGTTGGCCGATGTTGGTGTATCTGCCCATTTGCTACTTCTGGGATTCGACGATTAAGTTTCAGTTGGGCCTGCTGGATAGCGATCCAACGTACTGGAAAGTGGTTACAGCTCACGAAGTAGCACACCAGTGGTGGGGACAGACGGTGGGTTTCGGCAGCTATCGCGATCAATGGATGAGTGAAGGGTTTGCGGATTTTTCGGCTTCTCTTTTCTTGATGAAGACAAATAAAGACATAAAGCCGTATCTGAATTTCTGGGCAGAGGAACGCAAGCGACTGCTAACGAAGAACGAGAATGGCCTTAGACCTGTCGACGTAGGACCGGTGGTGATGGGTTCGCGCGTGAGTTCGTCGCGATCGGGAGACCGTGTCTATCAGTCGCTGATTTATCCGAAGGGCGCCTATATTCTGCACATGCTGGAGATGCTTTACTGGACTCCGCAGTACAAGGAAGAGCCTTTCAAGAAAGCGATGCGTGACTTTGTTAATACGTATCGGGATAAAGCTGCAACGACGGAAGACTTCAAGGCAGCGATGGAGAAGAACATGCCTCCGTGGTTGAATCTGGATGGAAATAACCGGTTGGACTGGTTCTTCAATGCGTATGTGTATGGCACGGAGATTCCGAGCTACACGATATCGTCGCAGTTTGAAAAGAAGGGAGAAGATACGACAGTTCACATGAAGCTGGCTCAGAGCGGAGTCAGCGAGAGCTTTACGATGCGTGTGCCGATTTATCTGGAGTTTGAGGATAATCGAGTCGTCTTGATTGGCGGCGCGAAGATGAAGGGTTCGCATGAACTGGAGCAGACGTTGAATCTGGGTAAACAGGCAACGGCTCCAAAGCGATTGCTGGTTAATTACAACTACGATATTTTGAGTGCAAATTAGTGGAAACAATAGCACTGATGGCTAATCACCTGATCAGGGAATTGTAGGAACTGATCGAGGGCTTTACGCTGGAGAGATGAAGTTTCTGCGTAGACTCTCGATAGCTGTGCCAGCGGTGGTGCTGGTGGTGTGTCTGGTAGCAAGTTTCCTGACGCGTGGTGTGATGGCGACGTTGCCGTTCCTGAAAGCGAAGAGGACGGGAGCGACGCTCGGGACGCCGGCGGGGTTGGTTGATCAGAAGCCGTGGCAGACGATCCAGGCGCTGGCTCCGCTGGCAGTGTCGGGCGAGGAGAAGAGGCACGCGCATAATGCGGAGCGGCTGGCTGACCATGAGGTGGACCAGGCGTTTGCACAGGCGCTGCGGCAGGCTTCAATGGAGATACAGACGCAGAATCTGACTGGTGAGGCGTTGGAGCTGCAACAGAAGGTCGCTATGCTGCAGGGGATGGCGAAGGACGATCAGGCCAAGGTGGATAGCCTGACCGCAGCTGCGAAGGGAGCGAATCCTCCGGGAACTGACGATCTCGACATTGCCAAAGCGCAGTTGCAGCTTGATAACGATGAGCTGGCTGATGCGACAGAAGACCTGGCGCGAGTGAGCGGAGACAAGCGAGGTCAGATTCAGCAGGAGCTGACGGCGCGTGAAGCTGCGATGAAGAAGTTCGACGAACAGGGCGACGGGGGCGGGCCGAACGCGGTGCAGACGGCGACGAAGTATGGGACGCTGGCGGGACGCATCTCGGCGTGGTTCGATCAGCGGTCGCGGATGGACCAGATACAGCAGGCAAAGGCTGAGGCAGACGCAGACATAGCAACACTAACGGCTCAGCATAACGATGTAGAGAAGAAGCTGGCAGAAGGAGCGAACGCGGCCAAGGATGCGAGCGAAACGAAGGGCCGTGCGGCACGGTTGGCGCAGATGCATTCGCTGGCGCAGATTCACGGAATCCTGGATGACCGGATCGCGACGCAGAAGCAGCTCTCTGCGACGTATGGGAAGTGGTCGGATCAGGTGAAACTTCAGCACAATATTGTGGTTCACCTTGTTCTTCAGTCGGTTGCGGCGATTGCATTTATAGCGCTGTGCGGTGCGCTGATCGGAGCCGGGGTAAGGAAGCTACTGGAACGCCTGACGGTGGATCGGCGAACACTGCACACGATGCAGACAATAGCCGGGCTGGGGATTCAATTTGTGACCCTGTTGCTGATTCTGCTGGTGGTGTTTGGCGTGCCGAGTCAGATGCCTACGATTCTGGGATTGACGACGGCTGGATTGACGGTGGTATTTCAGGACTTCATCCTGGCCTTCTTCGGATGGTTTGTACTGATGGGCAAGAACGGAATCCGCGTGGGAGACTGGGTCGAGATTAATGGCGTTGGCGGCGAGGTGGTCGACATTGGACTATTTCGGACGTCGCTGCTGGAGACGGGGAATTGGACGGATAAGGGACACCCTACGGGGCGACGTGTGACGTTTATTAACAACTTCGCGATCTCTGGACAGTACTTTAATTTCTCGACATCGGGTCAGTGGATGTGGGATGAGATTGTGGTGAATGTTCCCTCGGGACCGAATAGCCAGAGGGTGATTGAGGCGATTCGTACGGCGGTGCAGCATGAGACGGAAAATGATACGAAGTTGGCGGAGGTGGAGTGGCAGCGGGCGACGAAGCAGCGCGGACTGAGCCACTTTACCGCAGAGCCTTCGGTGGATATGCGGCCGGCAGCAGCGGGGGTTGATGTCATTGTTCGTTATGTGACGAGGGCGACCAACCGGTTTGATATGAGGAACCGGCTGTACGAGGCCGTGGTTGGACTGTTGCATAAGAAAGATGAGAAGGTTCTCGAGGACCGTCCGGTGGGTTGAGGGCGGTCGGCTGTGGATAGTCATTTCTATTTGTAGAGGCGCTGATGCATCTTCTGGTGATCAATAGCGGATCGTCGTCGATTAAATTCTCGGTGTTTGCAACGGAAGGTAAAGATACGGGTGCTTTACCCGTATCTTTATTTGAGGGCGAAGTAAGTGGGATCGGCAGTGGGAAGTCTTCGGTTCAATTTCGTGATGCCGATGGCCGGGATTTGAGTGAAAAGGCTTCCTCTGCAAAAGCTGAGAGCTCGACGGATGCGATTGGGCTTGTGGTGGAGGCTGTAACCCGGGCTGGGATGCCGCGGGTGGATGCGGTTGGGTATCGCGTCGTGCATCCGGGTGCGAAGCTGGATCGGCATGTGCGAATTACCGATGAGGTGATGAGGGATCTGGAGGATGCGGTGGTGTTTGCTCCACTGCATGATCCGTCGGCGATTGAGTTGATTCGGGAGATGATGGGGAAGCTGCCGAATGTGCCGCACTATGCGTGCTTCGATACTGTGTTTCACGAGACGATGCCGGAGGTGGCAACGGCCTATGCGATTCCATTGGAGTATCGCGAGCGAGGGGTGCGGCGGTATGGGTTTCATGGGCTAAGTTGTGAGTCGATTGTGCGGCAGTTGCGGGAAGCCGGGATTCGTCTGCCGCGGCGAATGGTGATCGCGCATCTGGGTAGTGGATGCAGTGTGACGGCGCTGCTGGCGGGGCGCTCGATTGATACGACGATGGGGCTGACGCCGACCGGTGGCGTGGTGATGGGGACGCGACCGGGCGATCTCGATCCGGGGCTGGTGCTTTATCTGCTGCGGCAGATGAGGGAAGAGGGTGCGGAGGACTGGGTTGGGGCGGTTGAGACGATGCTGAACCGGGCGTCGGGTATGGTGGCTTTGTCTGGTCTGGCGAATGATATGCGAGAGGTTAGGAAGGCTGCGGCGGAGGGGAACGAGCGCGCGAAGCTGGCGGTTGCGATCTTTACGCGGAGTGTGAAGAAGGTAATCGGCGGGTTTATTGCGCTGATGGGTGGTGTAGATGCGATTGTGTTTGCGGGTGGGATTGGGGAGCACGACGCGCAGTCGCGGATGGAGATTCTGGATGGGATGGAAGAGATGGGGGTTGTTGTGAACGGCGAATTAAATGCTGCGAAGGAGAGTCGTTTGCGGCGCATTAGTGCATCTGAATCTAAAGCGATAATTCTCGTCGTTCCAGCGAAAGAAGATCTGATGATTGCGATGCATGTGGATCGGATGGTTCGAGCGGGCTCTTGAAGTAAGCAAAATCTTAGTTATCCAGTGAAGGAGATTGCTATGAGCAAGGTTACTACGCCGGTATTGCAAAAGAAGGCAAAGAGCGGGACCAACCAAACACTGACCGCTGATGAGATGCGCAGGATGGATGCTTACTTTAGGGCGTGCAACTACCTCAGCGTTGGGATGCTTTATCTGAAGAAAAATCCTCTGCTGCGGGAGCCTTTGAAGCCGGAGCATATAAAGGATCGATTGCTGGGACACTGGGGATCGGATGCGGGGCAGAGCTTTACCTGGGTGCATTTGAACCGGCTGATCAAGAAGTACGATCTGGATTTGATCTTTCTGTCGGGGCCGGGACATGGGGCGCCTGCTACTCTGGCGAACTGCTACCTCGAAGGCGTGTATTCGGAGGTTTATCCGGATAAGAGCGAAGACGAAGCGGGGATGCAGAAGTTCTTCAAGCAGTTCTCGTTCCCGGGTGGGATTGGGAGTCACTGTACTCCTGAGACTCCGGGGTCGATTCATGAAGGTGGTGAGTTGGGATACAGCCTTTCGCATGGATTTGGGGCGGCGTTTGATAATCCGAACCTGATTGTCACCGTGATGGTGGGGGATGGTGAGGCGGAGACAGGGCCACTGGCTACGAGCTGGCACTCGAATAAATTTCTGAATCCAGTGCATGATGGTGCGGTGCTTCCAGTACTGCACCTGAATGGCTACAAAATAGCGAATCCTACCGTGCTGGCGCGGATTTCTGCGGAGGAGCTGGAGTGGTTGTTCAAGGGATATGGGTGGACTCCTTATGTGGTGGAAGGGCATGATCCGGCGCTGATGCATCAACAGATGGCGGAGGTGACGGAGCGGTGTGTGCTCGAGATAAGGGAGATTCAGAAGAAGGCGCGGAGTGCGAAGGCGGGAACTGTGCCGGAGAGACCGCGCTGGCCGATGATTATTCTGCGGTCGCCGAAGGGTTGGACAGGGCCGAAGGAAGTGGATGGACATAAGGTGGAAGACTTCTGGCGGGCGCATCAGATTCCGATTCTCGATCCGCAGACGAACCCACCGCATTTGAAGCTGGTGGAGAAGTGGCTGAAGAGTTATAAGCCGGAAGAGCTGTTCGATAAGAAGGGACGGCTGGTGCCGGAGCTTAAGGAGTTGGCTCCAGTGGGTTTGAAGCGGATCAGCGGGAATCCTCATGCCAATGGTGGGTTGTTGCGAAAGCCGCTGGAGATGCCGGATTTTACTAAGTATGCGATTGATGTGAAGAAGCCGGGACAGATTGAGGTGTCGTCTACCTATGTGCTGGGTGGATTTCTGCGCGATGTGATGAAGAAGAACATGACGAGCTTCCGGGTGTTTGGGCCGGACGAGACGGCTTCGAACAGGCTGCAGGTGGTCTACGAGGCGAGCAAGAAGACGTGGATGGCAGAGATTCTGCCGGAGGATTCAGACGGAACCGAGATTGCGGCCGATGGGCGCGTGATGGAGATGTTGAGCGAGCACACGCTGGAAGGGTGGTTTGAAGGGTATGTGCTTACGGGGCGGCACGGGTTCTTCTCTACCTACGAAGCTTTTGTGCATGTCATCGACTCGATGTTCAATCAGCATGCGAAGTGGCTGGAGAAGAGCAAGCTGGAGCTGCGGTGGCGGGCCCCGATATCGTCGATTAACTTGCTGATTACATCGCTGGTCTGGCGGCAGGATCACAACGGATTTACACACCAGGACCCGGGATTTTTGGATTTGGTGACGAATAAGAGTCCGCATGTGGTGCGGATTTATCTGCCGCCGGATGCGAACTGCCTGCTGAGCGTTGCGAATCATTGCTTGAGAAGTACGAACTACGTGAATGTGATTGTGGCGGATAAGGCTCCGCATTTGCAGTATCTCGATATGGATGAGGCGATTAAGCATTGCACGAAGGGGATCGGGATATGGGGCTTCGCCAGCAATGATGCGGGGGAGGAGCCGGATGTGGTGATCGCTTGCGCGGGTGATATTCCGACGGCAGAGGCTCTGGCCGCAGTGGCGATTCTTCGCGAACGATGCATGGGTTTGAAGATTCGGTTTGTGAATGTGGTGGATCTGTTCCGGTTGATGCCGGAGACGGAACATCCGCATGGATTGTCTGACAAGGAGTTCGATAGCTTATTTACGAAGGACAAGCCGGTGATCTTCAACTTCCACGCTTATGCTTCGTTGATTCACAAGTTCACGTACCGGCGGGCGAACCATGACAACATCCACGTGCGCGGGTATAAAGAGCAGGGGAATATCAACACGCCGCTGGAGTTGGCGATTGTGAATCAGGTGGATCGGTTCAACATAGCGATAGATGTAATCGACCGGGTGCCCCGGCTGCAGGCTACGGCTGCGCATACGAAGGAATGGCTGAAGGATCAGATCATCGACAGTGTCAATTTTGCGCATGAGAACGGGATCGATCGAAAGGAGATTACGGATTGGAAGTGGCCGGTTTAGGGACTGCGGTGACGCGTTGGTGCTATAGTTTTGGCGTCGGCTTTTCAATTGATTGAGATGGGGGATATCGTGCGAATCATTACTTCGTTACTGGCTTTTGGTCTATTGGCTGTGCCAGCGCTGGCTGAAACAAAGACGTTCAATGATGTTTCGGTTGTCGACGTAGCCTGCTCGAAAAAAGTGGCGGCCGATGCGGACTCACATACGCGAGATTGTGCTCTCAAGTGTAAGGAGAGCGGATTTGCTATCGTTACGGCCAACAACCAGATCTTGAAACTCGACGCGGACGGTAATGCAAAGGTACTCAAGCAGCTGAAGGCGTCGGATAAGGCGGATCATCTGCGGGTGAACGTCAGCGGCGATGTGCAGGGCGACACGCTGAAGGTCACTTCTGTGAAACTGCTGTAGCGCTGGGCTACTTACTGCATAAGGTGGTTTTGGACGGCGAAGAGGTTGCTGTTGTCAAATGAAAGTGAAAGCCCACCTGCGATGGTTGCGCAGGTGGGGCTTTTTGTTTGATGGTGCGGTTTAGGTTTTAGAAGATAATCTTCGCACCGAACTGCGTGTTGAAGGCTTCGCCGGCTCCGATGCCGGGTGCGCCGTTGTAGTCGCCGATGGTATCGCCGAGGCTGAAGTCGCCCTGGTTGGAGACGGCGCCCCAGCCCGGAGGAGCATAGTTGGCACGGTTGAAGAGATTGAACATTTCAGCCCGGAACTGGATTGTGAGGCGCTCCTTGATCTTCGTGTCCTTGAAGACGGAGAAGTCGACGTCGGAGTAGCCCGGGCCATAATAAGCGTTGCGACGTGTGGTGCCGAAGGTGCCAGGAGCCGCATCCGTGAAGGCCGCAGGATCGAGCCAGTTGGCGCCGGGTTTCTGTCCCTGGTAGCCCTTGCGGACAGGACCGATCTGGACGGCGCGATCGTTACCTTCGTTGGTGCCGCTGATGTCGCCCGAGGCGTGAACGGTGAAGGGTTGACCACCATGGAAGCTAAGCAGAGAGTTGACCTGCCAGCCGTTGGTTAGCAGACGCGCATGAGAAGAGCCAGGAATCTGATAACTGAGGAAGCCAACAAAGGTGTGGCGGGTGTCGAAGTCCGAGTTGCTGTAGTCACCCTTGAAGTTGTAGTTGTCCTGCGGGAGAGCGCCGCGATAGGCGGAGACCTCGTCGAGGTTGTGGCTCCAGGTGTAGACGACAGAGCCGGAGAGATGATGGAAGTTCTGGAGACGGAGCTCAGTTTGCAGAGCGTTGTAGTTGGAAGTGCCAGCGCTTTCGACCTGGTTGATGTTGCTGTACTGCGGATAAAGCCCATAGTACGGACGGGTTGTCTGATCCGAGGACTGATTGAGATCGAGCAAGGTCAGAAGACGGCGGCCTTCGCTGCCGACATAGCCGATCTGCGCCATGACGTTCGAGTTTAGGCTGTGCTCGATGTTGATGCTGTAGTTCTCGTTATAGGCGGAACGGAAGTTGCGGTCGATGGAGAAGACGCCGCAGGTTGAGGTAGCGGTGCAAGGATAACCGGTTGACGAAGGAAATATAGCGACGTTCTTTTGGATGGTGCCCTTTGCGCCGGCGACTGGAGCTACGGTGTATACGGGACTGGGGCCCCCGGGATTGCCTTCGACACCATTGGGCGCTGAGTTGCCGGGACGGTTGTCGAGGAAGGGATTGAGGTTAGGAGTATCGAAGTAGAAGCCGAAGCCTGCCCGAACAACTGTGCTCGGGGTAAGTTGATAGCTGGCCCCGAGGCGTGGGCTGAAGCTCTTGTAGTAGCGCTGATAAATGCTGTCCGTCTGCACACCCTGGAAGGCGAGTCCGTTGGTGGCGGTGAGCTCGGGCCGGAAGACCGACAGGTTATTGTATGGGTTGTGGAAGGGGCCCTCGTAGTCGTAACGAATGCCGTAGTTGACGTTCAGCTTGGGATTGAGCTGCCAGGAGTCGCCCGCGTTGAGGAACCAGGTGTTGACGAAGACCTGACGGTCCGGGTCGCCGATGGCGATGGAGGCGCTGGAGGTCATTCCGGCGAGGTAGTCGGCCAGAGCGTAGCGGTAACCGTCAAGCCCATCGGGATTGGCCGCGGGCCGGTTTGCCTGTGGGACTGCCTGGGTGCCGTCGAAGGTGAATGAGCCGGTAGCGTGGCGATGATAAAACTCATCAAGCTGGGCTTTGCGGAACTCGCCGCCAAGGCGGAGCTGGTGTCTGCCTATGACCCAGGAGAGTTGGTCGGTGAGGTGACCGGTGATGTCGTTACGGCCCTCGGGAGGTGTCATGCCGACAGGATCAAAGTTCTTGATGGTGATGTTGGGAGCATTGGGGAAGGGAGCGCCGGTGATGAAACCGAGAGCCTGAACGTTTCCGGGAGTCTGGTAGTCGTTGAAGACCTGATTGAAGTAGTTGACGCCGGCGAGGAGCTGGTTGGTCATGGTGGGCGAGATGACACGGTCGTAAACAATGGCAATGTTCTGCACGTGGATGGGAGCTGCTTCGTAGTAGGGGAGGAGCTGGGAGCCGACGGGAGCTACCTGGTTGCCCTGTCCTACGAACCAGTGGGTGCTGAGGTTGTCCTTGTTGCTCAGACGGTAGTCCACTTTTCCGAGTCCATTCCAGCTGTAACCAAATTCGGGATCGCTGGAGTGGTAGTTTAGCTTCGTTCCGACGGTGTCCTTCGCGAGAGTATTGGTGCCCCAGAGGGTATTGAGAACATCCTGCATGACGGGGTTTACAGGGATATTGTTCGCCGCGAGGATAGCCTTGGCCTGATTCTGCCAGCCTACAGAAGGTTCTGTTGCGTTGCCGGACTGGCCGATGACAAAGCGCTGATGCTCGAAGGTGAGGAAGCCGAAGAGCTTGTCATGGATGAAGGGGCCGCCCACGGAGAAGCCGGTGTTGTAGTTGCGGACCTTCTGCTTGGTGTCGGAGAAGGGGCTCTTGGCGCCGAAGGCCTCGTTACGGTTGAAGTAGTAGACACTGCCGTGGAGTTGGTTGGTGCCGGCTCGGAGGGTGAGGTTGATGGTGCCGCCAGGGTTGCGGCCGCCTTCGGGGCCGGCCTGGGTCTGCGCGGAGAATTGGTCTACGGCGTCGAGTGGGAGGATGATGCCGGCGATGCCGGAGACGCCGCCCTGGTTGACTGCGGGAACGTTGTGCCAGAGGTCGTTGTTGTCGACTCCGTCGATCTGCCAGTTCATCTGGTTGGCGCGGGTGCCGTTCAGGGAGCCATAGCCACCGCCGACGTAGCCAGCGAAGCCTGGCGTGAGCTGGATCATCTGGGTGAAGTCGCGGCCATTGAGTGGAAGGTCGGCGACGGCCTTGGCGTCGAGAACCGTGGTCTGCGTGGTGGTGGTGGTGTCGAGGGTAATGCTGGCGGCGTCGACCTCAATGGTTGTAGCAGAGCTGGAGAGAGGAAGGATGATTGGAAGGGTATAGATCGAACCGGCGGAGACGAGGATCTTGTCGAACTTTACTGTCTGGAATCCGGAGAAGGAGGCGGTGATGCTGTAGTTGCCGAGGGGGAGATCCTGAAAGAGAAACGTCCCGGCGCTGGAGCTGACTGTGTCATGCGCGACACCGGTATCGGTCTGGATAGCGGTGACGGTGGCGTTGGCGATGGTGGCGCCAGTGCGGTCGGTGACGGTGCCGTTGATGCCCCCGCGGAAGGTTTGCGCACTGGCGGAGAGGGTGCACAGGATGGTTAGAGTGAAGGCGATGATACTGTACAGAGCTGCTGGAATAGGCTTTCTGGTTGTTCGATGCATATTACCTCCACAAAAGAAACAAAGGGTTCCCTACCCGCCTCTGAGGCGGATTTTTTGAAATGAAAAGATGCCTACACCGCAGTGAGAGAACTGCGGTACGTCACGGTGATCCAAGGCCGAACGGCGAATAGAAAGTGGCGAAAACGGCTATTTAAGAGATGAAGTGGAACCAACGTATCGGCTCACTTTTGCAATTGCAAGGATTTTCGGGCGAAAAAGGAGGATCCTATGTGCGACATTTGATTGTTTTATGGAGGGAAGCCTGGTGTGGCTGGCCGAATTGTAGCGCGCTCAGGACTGGTTGCGCTTAAGGTCCTTCGTCTTCAACACGATGAGGTACTCGTAAAACGACTGGAGGGTGGAATAGGTAAGGCCTGCGGAGCCGTCGAGTATAGCTCGGCGAAGGAACATCATATAGAGGAATTTTATGAGAGGGCGGCCGGGGAGGCGGTAGAAGAGGGCTTTCTGGTGGAGGCGGCGCTCGTGGAAGTCTTTGGAGGTGAGGGCCGCTGCGAGGGAGGGATTTTGCAGGCCCTGCTGGTGGTGGATGAGTTCGGCTTCCATGGTGGAGTACTGGTTGTGCTTGGCGACCCAGTGGGCGATGCCCTTGGAGAAGGGGTAGTGATCGAGGGGATGGGTGAGGTTGGCGATGGGGCCTTCGACCTCGATGACTTCGTTGATGGCGCGGGTGTATCGGGCGCGTTCGGGGCGGACGAGACGGATGTAGAAGGGTGAGATCTGGGCGTGTCTGAGCCAGGTGCCGAAGAGGAAGTCGCGGCGGCGCAGGCGGAATCCGCTGATTTCAGCGGATGCGGAGAGGGCGAGTTGTTGCATCTCCGCTGATAGCGCGGGTGTGGGGCGCTCGTCGGCGTCGAGGAGGAAGACCCACGGGTGTTTGAAGGGAATGGTGGTGAGGGCGGTGTTGCGGTGGGTGGCGTAGTCGTCGAAGGTGCGCTGGTGGGTGTGGGCTCCGGCGGCGCGGGCGATGGCTATGGTGTTGTCGGTCGAGTGGGAGTCGAAGATGTGGATGTCGTCGGACCAGGAGACGGAGGCGAGAGCTGCGGGTAAGTCGCGCTCTTCGTTGCGGGTGAGGATGAGGACGGAGATCATCTTTGCGTATGTTAGCGAGGATTTTTTTGTTTGTGGTGGATTGTGTTTTTTGCTGGGGTTTCTGGGGATTTTGGTTCGTCGATGTGGTGTTTTTGTGGACAAGATGTGGTGAATTGTGTGGTTACGGTGGTTTGCGGATGCGCAGTTTTCGTGTGGGCGATTTTTTGCAGATTTTGGGGATTTGTTTTTGGGATTGACGTTATAGTCGGATACCGATATAGTCGGATTTCGATATGGCATCTGACTCCAAGAAGTCTCCACCGCTATCGTCGGCAACTTTGCATATCCTTCTTGCGCTGGCTGGGGGCGACCTGCATGGCTACGGGATCATCAAGGAAATAGCTCGTCAATCAGAGGGCCACTACAAGATGGGGCCGGGCACACTGTATGACAACCTGAAGAAGTTGATGGACGCGGGTTTAGTTTCGGATGCGCTCAAATCTGCTTCAGTGAATGAAGATGAGCGGCGCCTCTACTCCCTCACGATGGATGGACAGAGTGTTCTCTCTGCAGAGGTTGACCGGCTGCAGAACGTCGTAAAGGAAGCCAGATTACGTCTCCACGAAAGGAAGCCGCGAAGAGCATGAGCCGAGCCGTCGCACTCTTCACTTACCGTCTGATTTTGCGGGTCCATCCTGCTCCCTTCGTTGCCCGATTCGGTGACGAGATGTTGTGGATCTTCAAAGAGGAGTGCCAACGAGGCGCTGCTGGCCGATTACTTTTCGATGGAATCGTGTCGTTGCTGCGCCAGCGCTTGCGTGTTCAAGAAGAACCAGCGCACACATCCAGAGGCGTCGGGGTATTGGTTTCAGACTCGAGGATGAGTTTGGTTCGCTTGTTTCAAGGATGGGTGATGTCCTCCTTGCTGTTTACTGGTTTCGCGTTGCTCCTCAATCGAGGGCCATTCCCGGTCGCATTTCGACCCACGCCTGCTCCGACGTGCATGCCTTGCGCCCTGCCTCCACTTGTACCGCCGCAGACGGCGCTTCCTGAGATTTTGCGTTAGTCGGTTAGGTGTTGGAATGGAACGGGACTTCGTGGTCAGGAGGCCGGGGCTAAAGCCCCTTTATTTGCAACCGTTTTTCGCAGGGCTAAAGCCCTGCGCTCCCACCGAAAGACAAACAGCGCCTTCTTAGTTCTACGGATTGGACATTTCAAAAAGTCTGCTAACCGGTTGAGGTTATTCATGCTCGAAGTCCGCAATGTATATAAGCTCTACTCCAGTATCCCGGCAGTAGAAGCCGTTAGCTTTACCGCGCGAGCAGGAGAGATCACCGGTTATCTCGGTGCAAACGGCTCCGGCAAATCGACCACGATGAAGATGATCACCGGGCTGATTGAACCAACTTCTGGTCAGATCTTCTTCGATGGCCATCGCATCGCAGACGACCTGATGACTTTCCGGCAACGCATGGGCTACGTACCGGAAGAGCCGCATCTCTATACGCACCTGAGCGGGATGGAATATCTTGTGATGGTTTCGCAGTTGCGAAACATGGATCGCAAATCTGCATTGGAGCGAATCCACGGCCTGCTGCGCCTCTTTGGGCTTCACGGCGATCGTGATGTCTCTATCTCGTCGTACTCCAAGGGCATGCGCCAGAAGATATTGCTGTCGGCGGCGTTGATGCACAACCCGGATTTGATTCTGCTGGATGAACCTTTCTCCGGGCTTGATGTTGGTTCATCGCTGATATTGCGCAGCCTGATCGAAGAGCTGGCGGCACGCGGAAAAGTGGTGCTCTTCAGTTCGCATGAGTTGGAAACGGTAGAGCGCATCTGTTCTCACATCGTCATTCTGCACCGGGGGAAGATTGTGGCTGACGATTCTATCGAACGCCTGAGAACCCTGATGGCTTTACCGACATTGGAGGGAATCTTCTCGCAACTGGCGGTCGAGCAGGATTCCGTTGCGATTTCACGAGAGATCGCGGACCTGATCCATGCATAACGACTGGGCTGTGAGGAAACTGCAGTTTCGTGTGCTCTACCGGGTATTTTTCATGCGCGTGATTGATCTCGAACTGTTGTCGACCGATGCCGATCCAACGCGACTGTTTGGACAGTTTGCAACCATATTCACCAGCATCAGCTTTTTCTTCTCTCTTCCGATCATTCTGCTGGGCGGCGGTCACATGCCAATGGCAAGTCGATGGACAGCAGAGCACTTCTTCATCGAGACAACGATGACTGTAGCGGGCTTGATTGCGGTGTTGAACTGGGATTCCGCATTTCCCGATCGCCGTGATGTGCTGGTGCTGGCACCTCTGCCGGTGCGGGCGAGTACATTGTTGCTGGCAAAGATCTCCGCTCTTTTCGCCGCACCTGGCCTTGCGATGATCGCTCTCAATCTCTTCATCGGCCTTGCGTGGCCGCTGGTCTTTATCTCCGACGATGCCGGCTTTCTGGGGGCGCTGAGATCGTGGCCGGCCTATTGGGTCACTCTCCTGGCAGCCGGAGGATTCTTCGTATTTACCCTCCTTGCAGTGCAAGGACTCGCGGCCAATCTGTTGCCCCGCCAACTGTTCCTGCGTCTGTCCGCATTTGTGCAAGCGGGAGCCTTATGCCTCCTGCTCAGTGTGTATTTTCTCGAGCCCTCGCTGGAATCGCCTGCGGCACTTACTGCGCCGGAGAACCAACGCCTGCTTGCATGGCTTCCGTCGTACTGGTTTCTCGGTCTGTTTCAGCAACTCAATGGATCGATGCATCCCGCGCTCGCGCCGCTTGCGAGACGAGCATGGATCGGATTGGCAGTGTCCGTCATAGGTGCAGTCGCGGCGCTGCTTCTCTCGTACTTTCGTATGCTCCCGAAGGTCGTCGAGCAGCCTGACATACTCCCAGGCGCGCGCACAGTCACATGGGCGCCGGGTTTCGGGAGTTCACTCAAAAGCGCTATTACCTTATTCAGTCTTCGCACACTGCTTCGAAGCCGACAGCACCGCATGATCCTTAGCTTCTATCTGGGTATTGGACTTGCGATTGTTGTGGGCTATATCAAGACGCCTTTCGCTGGAGTGACGTCTACAAATAGCGGGATAAGCACTGTATTCCTACTCGCAAGCATCCTGATGATGATCCTCACCATCCTGGCGATACGAGTTGTCGCTTCTATTCCAATTTCGCTACGTACGAATTGGATTCTCCGCGTTACACAAGTGCGACCAGCCCGCCACTATCAGAGAGCGGTTCGCTTTTCGTGGCTTGCGTTGGGCGTAGCTCCCGTCCTGTTCCTCCTTGCGGGGGCATTCCTGGCGGCGTACCCGTGGCGGCAAGTTCTTGGCCATCTGGTTACGATGCTGTTGCTGGGGCTGCTTCTGATAGAACTCTGCCTGTACACCTTCCAGAAGATTCCTTTTGCGTGCTCCTACTTGCCGGGTAAAGCAAATATTCACTTCGCATTCTGGGCCTTCCTGCTGTTCTTCATACGTTGGCTAAAGGATGGAGCGACTTTCGAGGGCCGCATGTTGAATGATCTACTCAGCGGCATGCTAATGATTCTCTTCCTGGCTATTGCCGCTGCGGGCGTGCGGTGGCTCACTGAAGTTGGTGGGAGCTCTGCGGGGGAACTTTTATTTGAAGAGGAAAACGCCGCAGAGATTATTGCCTTGAAACTGAGTTGATGGGCGTCACCTCATTTGTTGCAGCTCGCGTTAGTGCGGACTGGGCGGTGACTCATCGCGTGTAGGAAAAGATGCCGCACAGATCGGTTGAGTTCACCATTGCATCTGGCGTAAGGTCTGGCGCTTTTTGTCCGGAGAAGAATGCAAGGTGCAGAGAACGTCCTGCGACGTAGGTGACCATCCACTGAGTGTCTTCAGCGCCGCACAGACTATTTTTGTGCATAAATTTTTTTGAAGCCGGTATGCTCAGTTTGTAAAGGCTACCGCTTCCACCGACGGCGTTCTCTGCTTCGAAGACTGCGCTCACCTCAGCTGGTTGGAGACTACGTATTCGGGCGACCGGGAAGCCGGAAAAGCTAATCGATATCCTTTCGTCGGCGAGTGCCACATCGCCGGTAATGGATTGTGCAGTCGAGTTCGCTGCATGCCAATTTCCTTTTTCCTGAGCTGCGGCAAACATGCCGCAGGCCAGCACAGATCCTACGATCGTACAGAACAATCTTTCTCGATTCATGCTTTGAGGATGACACTCAAGGTATCTTTTGAGCAACTTTAGGAGTGCCGACTGATGGAAGGAGATCAAATGGAGTTTTACGATGACGACCTCAGGAAGTTCGAAGCTGAGGGCGCTGCACCGCTGCCGGTTGCCGATGATGAAGGCTACGTCGAAAACGAGGGGGCGCGTATTTGGTATGCAACTTACGGGTTCGGACCGGTTGTGATCCTGCTGCATGGCGGTCTTGGTCATAGTGGTAATTGGGGCTATCAAGTGCCAGCACTGGTTAGCAGCGGCTATCGTGCGGTTTTGATAGACAGCCGCGGCCACGGTCGCAGCACGCGCGATGCACAACCCTATTCGTATGAGTTGATGGCATCCGATGTTCTGGCAGTGATGGATGCTTTGCATATTGCAAAAGCGGGCCTGGTGGGGTGGAGCGATGGTGCTTGCACTGCTTTGATTCTTGCAGCGAAAGCTTCCTCTCGCGTTGCGGGTGTGTTCTTTTTTGCATGCAATATGGACCCGACCGGCGTGAAGCCATTTGAAGCTACTCCAGCTTTGGACCGGTGCTTCGCTCGGCATACGAAGGACTATGCGGAGTTATCGGCTACGCCGGAGTGCTTCAGAGGCTTCGTCGAAGACGTCGGCCTGATGCAGCGGACACAGCCCAACTACTCCGCGCACGATCTTGCGAAGATCAGCGTGCCTGTCGCGATCGTACAAAGCGAGCATGATGAGTTCATCAAACGCGAGCACGCAGAATATCTGGCTCGAAGCATTCCGAACGCGGATTTGCTCGTGCTGGACGGTGTTAGCCATTTCGCTCCGCTGCAGAGGCCTGAGCAATTCAATACTGCAATACTTGAATTTGCCGGTAAGGTGCTGCCGAGGGAAGGTGAAGGGTAGACACTTATAGGCTCATTTTGGATTGCTTGTGATTGACGGTTGCGCAGTGGGACAATAGCCGGAAGAACGGCCGACGTTCTTTTACGTGCTCATGGGCGCGCGGCGAGTGGATGTGGCTGGAGTTGGGCGTGCCCGAGTTGCAGGGGGTTCTGCGATGCGCCTGACAAGCCGCCGCAAACGTCTGTACCTGATGGCGCACGCCAGGCGGCTCTTTGTGGCCATCGTGATGGCGCTGGTCTTTGAAGCGGCGCTCGAGGCGAGAACCGCTACGGCGGGTGGCGTTATCTTTACGCTGGGTTCGGACAAGGCGCAATCTGTATGGCCAAACGCGCGCGTTACTTTGAAGAACCTCGATACGAACAACGAAGTCGCCACGGTTTCGAATGATGTCGGGAGATATGTGTTTACCGGCGTGCTGTATGGCCGCTATGAGATTACGGTCACGCTGGCTGGATTTGAGCCGGTTGCCAAACGCATCGTGATAGAGAGCGATGTTGCTTTGAAGGTGGATTTTCAGCTTGTTCCGAAGGGACAGGCAGAGACGATCACTGTTGATGCAGAAGGACCGGGCGTTGACCTGACATCCAGCTCCGGCGGTGTGCCGACATTGAATGCGAGTGCGCTGAAGTCTCTCGTGCAGCTGAACCAGGACTTTCAGGACGCTCTGCCGCTACTGCCCGGCGTTGTGCGGGGGATTGATGGGCTGATTCGCATTAAGGGCGGACGGACGAACCAGGCGAATACTCTGGTGAATTCGGCTAGTGTGATCGATCCTTTTACAGGGCAGGCGGCGCTGAGTTTGCCGGCTGTAGCGGTTGAGTCGGTGAAGGTGTTGGCGAATCCGTTTTCACCGGAGTACGGGCGGTTTTCGAGCGGCGTGGTGGATGTCAACACTCGCGGTGGAACCGATGAGTGGAAGGCACTTTTTGAAGATCCGGTGCCTCGCTTCCGCTGGATCAATCATCAGCAGACTCATGGGGTTGAGAGTGCGTCGCCGCATCTGACCTTCGCGGGGCCGCTGAAGAAGGGGAAGATGTACGTCTTTCAGTCGATGGGCTATGGGTACGATACGGTTACGGTGCCGTCGCTCCCGGACCCGAACAACGTTCGCATCGTGGAGAAGATCAATACTTATACGCAGCTGGATTGGACTCCCTCGGCCAGCCATCGATTGACGGGTGTGGTCGCATTGGACCCGCGAAACACAGACTACGCGACTATCAATACATTCAACCCGCAGCCGGTGACGGCCAATGATCGTGAGCGTGGGTACTTTGTCTCTGCCACGGACCGCTGGATTCTGGCCGATGGCGGGTTCGTTCAGAGTTTGTTTGCGGCCAAGCAACTTGATTCGCGGGTTTTTCCGGCGACATCAACGGGAGAGATGGTTCTTGCGCCGGAGCAGAACTCAGGGAGCTACTTCGAAGAGCAGCAACGGGACACGCAGCTTTATCAGTGGTCGCAGACGCTTCATATGCGGCCGATAGAGCGCGCCGGCAGGCATCTGCTGACGCTTGGGTATTCGTATGCACGCTCGTCCTATGAGGGACGGGTGGGGAACTTTGCTGTACGGGTGTTGCGTGAGGATGGCACGTTGAGCAGCAGGATCGGCTATGAGGGCGCGCTGGATTCGCAGGCCGCGAAGGGAGAGTTTGCTGTGTTCGCGCAGGACAGCTGGCAGGTTCATCGACGGTTGACTCTTGATCTGGGTGTGCGGGTTGACCATGACAGCTTCGCTGCTGAAGGTGCGGATGTTGCTCCGCGCATCGGTTTTGTCTTTGCTCCGACGGGCGACGGCCGCACGGCGCTTCGTGGTGGCTTTGGTGCATTTTTTGACAAGATTCCGATTAACGTCGCGATCTTTAGCCGCTTCCCGGCGCAGACGATTACGAACTATGCTGCTGATGGCGGGACCGTGATGGCGCGTCCGGCGACGTTTGCGCATGTAGCCCCGGACTCGCTGCGCGTTCCTTACAGCCTTGGCTGGACGTTGCAGTTCGATCGCGAGCTGCGCCGTAATCTGCTTGTTCGCTTTGGTTACGAAGACCGCCGGGTGTTTCGGGACTTCTATGTGAGTCCGTTGCATTCTGCAGATGGCAGGGCTCAATTGTCTCTGCTACATTCGGGGCGGCAAACGTATCGCGAGTTTCTTACGATGCTGCGCTGGCGGCCGAATGAGCGCACCAGTGTATTTGCCAGCTATGTCCACTCGCGCGCCGAGGGTGACCTCAACGACTACAACCAGTTCTTCAGCAATTTTTCTTATCCACTTATCCGGCCCAATCAATACGGCCCACTTACGTCAGACGCGCCGAACCGTGGGCTTTTCTGGGCTGTGATCGGGTTGCCATACAGGTTTGATTTTGTTCCGATACTGGACGTGCACACGGGCTTTCCGTTCTCTCGGGTCGATCAGAACTGGAACTTTATTGGTGCAGAGAATAAGGCAGGGCGTTTCCCTGCTTTGTTGGCTCTGGACACGAAGATCCAATACCCCGTTGACTTCACGTTTCGTGGACACCGGATTCAGTTTCGTGCTGGGCTGACGGTGTACAACGTGCTCAACCACTTCAACCCGCGCGACGTGCAGCAGTACTACGCCTCGCCGAACTACGGTGCCTTCTATAACTCGATAGGCCGGCTATTTCGAATAGATGGGGATTTTGATTTCTGACTTTTACCAAATACTGCCGGAGCGGCGATGGTACTCAGTTGGATGCGGCGGGCGATTAAATATTGCACCCCTAAAATGAAAACAGGATAACAATAGGCATGTTGTTGGGAAAAACCTAGGTCCGGGGTTACGGATATGCCATCTACTCACGATTTTGAGGAGCTGTATGGTGTCACGGAGGAGCGAGCCCTTAACTTCTGGGCCTCACATCTCCACGAAACGATAGGAAGTAAGCGGTGGTCGCAGATTTGCGACTCCACGGGTGTGTATCTTGCAAGCGTGCTTGGTCATTTTTGCCTGCAGCCGGTAGACCGGATGGAGATTCTTTCTCCTGACTACAGTCCGAGCGACTCGGAGTTTCGGCAGTTCGCGGATTTGACCCAGATTGCTGAACTTATGATGCGGCAGCTTACGAGCGCGAAGAACCCTCTCTGGATGGAGTCGGCCGGTGCGCACATCCTTCTCTACGCCGGTTTCTTTCAAAACCAGAACAAGAACCGGCACAATATCGAGTTCTATTCAACTATGGGAAGAGAATGCTATCTGATGGCGGCGGTGGGAAAGAGGGAGAGGATGATGAAGCTGATGGCAGCAGGCTTTGATCAATACCTCTTTCACTTGGCCAACCTTCATCAACATCTGCGGGAAAACAGATATCTGATAAGGCCGGAGAACTAGATCTACTTGTACGTACTGCTATCCGAGAAAACCTCGAGCAAGGGTGACGGCGGGATTGGCGAAGGATGTTGAAGACGTGAACCAATACGCTGCGGTGATATAGGCTCCCACCGCGAAGGGGACGGCAGAGGGCCGATATCGGACGCAGCCCCATATCACCGAGAGCAGTCCGAACGTGGCGATGAACTCGCTCAAGAGTTGTGCAGGGCCGGTGCGGACGTGTGTCGAAGCAGAGAAGAGTGATAGACCGAACATGAGGTGAGCGGCTGCGACTCCGACGAATGCTCCGGTTACCTGAGCGACGATATATGCCGGTGTCTCCCGCCATGCGATGCCGCCCTGCCATACGTCTGCAAGCGTCACTGCCGGATTGAGGTGTGCTCCTGAGATGGATCCAAAGGAGAGGATGATCGCGACCAATGCCGCTCCTGTAGCGACGCTGTTGGCCAGGAGCGCAATGGCGGTGTTTCCGGCTGCTAAACGCTCTCCCATAATCCCAGAGCCGACCACGGCTGCGAGCAGGAAGAGAGTACCGGTGAACTCTGCCACGACACGGCGAGCAAGTGACGGCTTCATTGCCGACCTATGCTGTCGAGTTTTCGCTGAATCGCAAGATTCTCTAACGTGGAGAGGGGCAACGATAGAAAGAGGCCGATGCGTCGGTCGAGAAGGGTGAAGGCGTCATGAAAGGCGCGTTCAATCTCTTCTGGTGAACCTTCGACGGATGCAGGGTCAGGCACTCCCCAGTGAGCCGTCATCGGGTGCCCTGGCCAAATGGGGCAGACTTCGTGGGCGGCATTGTCGCAGACAGTAAAGACGAAGTTCATTTGAGGCGAGCCGGGTGTGGCGAACTCGTCCCATGATTTACTTCGTAATTCGGCTATCGGGATTCCGGCGGTCTCAAGTTGCTTGAGTGCTTCTGGCCTGACCCTGCCGGAAGGATGGCTGCCTGCGCTGTAAGCCCTGAACGCACCCTTTGCCCGATGGTTCAAAATACCTTCTGCCAGTATGGAGCGGGCGGAGTTGCCAGTGCAAAGGAACAGGACGTTGTATGTCGGAGTCGTCATTAGGCCCCCGCTTGTGTTGAGTCGCAGCAATCCGGCTCGCAGCATGGGGTAGCAGGTTTCGTGGCACGGATGAATGCGCTTACGAACTTGCTTTCTACTTGAGGTGCGATCTCATCCACGGAGATCCCGGCTTCCGTCAGAAAGACGCGAGCGTCTTCGATGTCGTAGATTCGGGTTGGCTCAAGGTCTACATCTACAAAACCGGCAGAGAGCAGCTTGCCCCGATAGTCGGACTCTTCCAGTGCTCCCGCGATACAACCAACCCAAAGCAACATGCTCTGACGTACGGATACGGGGACCGCACCGCGCACTACAACGTCAGATACGGCAAAGCGGCCTCCGGGCCGAAGTACGCGGAAGGCTTCCTTGAGAACGCGCGCCTTGTCTGCCGACAGGTTGATCACGCAATTTGAAATGATTACATCTACCGAGTTATCCGGTAGAGGAATGTTCTCTATCTCGCCTTTCAGGAACTCGACGTTAGTTGCGCCCGCTTGCCGCTGATTCTCACGGGCCAGAGCAAGCATGTCGTCCGTCATGTCGAGACCGTAGGCTTTGCCGGTCGGTCCTACGCGCTTGGCTGAAAGCAACACATCGATGCCGCCACCAGAGCCTAGATCGAGTACAGTCTCTCCCGCCTTCAGTTCAATTAGAGCGGTCGGATTGCCACATCCCAACGAAGCCAAGACAGCGTTCTCGGGTAACGTCCCCTTCTCCGAGGCGTTGTAAAGGTCTTTGGTGATCGGGTCACAGCAACGCATTGCAGGGTCGCAGCACGCGGCGACTTGAGATGCGGCGATGTTCCTGGCAATGGAGCCATACTTCTCACGAACTGCGGTTTGATTGTCCATTGTTTCCACCTCGTATTCGTCTAAGCGAATGTATGATCTTTCCGTCATATCTGTCAAGGCGTATATTTGAGGATATGGCACGACACGCAAAGCCGTTCGATCTTGTTCGACTATTCGCCGCTCTCGCAGACCCAACGCGCCTCCGGCTGCTGAACCTTATGAACGGCCGAGAAGTGTGCGTTTGCTACTTTGTAGAGGTTCTGAACCAAGGCCAGCCGAAGATTTCAAGGCATCTCGCTTATCTTCGCCGTGCCGGAATCGTAGAGGCACGACGTGAAGGCAAATGGATGCACTATCGAATCGAACGACCAGCCGACACAAGAGCAGCCGCGATTCTTGACGTGACCCTCAAGTCATTCGAGACAGACCGAAACATGCAAGCCGACCTTGCGCGGTTGGGGAAAGCCTGTTGTGAGCCACAGCGATTCGTGACACTGCAAGGTGCGCCAACACCAATGACCGTCTAGAGGCGACACGAACTGAACCTGTCGATCAGTGCAAACGAAAAAATTACACCGGTTCTCAATCAGGTTCGATTTTTTAGGGAAGGGTATTGTTCATAGATGCGGAGCTGGTCTTCGGGACTGAGCTGTTGCAGACGGATTGGCTTGTCCTGGGGACGTGTGCCTTTTTGATTGAGCACGTTCATCAAGCTCCATTCGCGTTGGAGGCCCTGAGGTTCTTTAGCCTTCAGGTCGTATCGCGTGAAGTCGATGACCATGGGAGGGCTATTTTTTGTCCAGTCGTGCAAAAGCGCGAGGCGAAACTCGCGGTTCATGAACCACTCGATCTCCAGTTCCTTCTCGGAGCCGGGTGCGCCGGTGCCTTTGGCATCGAAGCGGTAGTTGAGCGATGCGTTGTTGGGTGTGTGCTTGCGCCAGTCGAGGCCGAATGCACCTTCGGTCATGACCTTGGTGTCGGGCCATCTGTCGTGTACTGCCTGCAGCCAGTAGGTCAGGTCTTCGTCGTGGCCAAGCGATAGCTCCCAGATGGCCGTTACCCATGCAAAACCGTTGAGAGCGTGGCCGCGGTCGAAGTGCATCGCGGTGGTATCCATCATCTCTTTGCGGCCGACTGTCGTGCCAAGATTGCCAACGGTTTCAATGGGGCCAACGCCCATTCGGCTGTTGAATCCGCCCTGGAATCCTTCCCGGCGTGCGGATAGAAAATCGCAGGTCCAGCCATCGAGGCAGACGCAGTCGATGAAGTCCGCTGTGCCCTGGGCGGGCTTTAGGTAGTGCTCGCGGCTGGGGTAGTAGGGGTAGCAGATGCCTCCGTCACCATCGCCGTTGTCGATACCGTGCTGGCTCCAGATCTGACCCTGACATACATGGATGCTTTCTTCTGTGGCGAGGAAGCGCTGATTTTCTGCGTCCATGAAGCCTGCGACAAGGCATTGCGGGCGATAGCCGTTGCCGACCATGGCGGAGATCATCTCCAAGGCTTTGTGAATCGTCTGGCGGTTGTGCTCGCGGGTGTCGTACATCGGAGCGAAGTAGCCGCCGGGGATGAAGGTGATTTCATCACCGTAGCGGTCGTGAAACGAGGCCAGCAGCTTGCGCGCTTCCTGGTACTCCTTTCGGTTGTCCTTTAGGGCGAGCCAGCTGATCGCCCAGGTCATTCTGCCTTGCGGGCAGCCTCTTGCAAAGGCCTCTCGGCGGGAGCGGAGGCGGGCTGGACTATTGTCGGGAGACTCGTCGAGGCCAATCGAGCGATCGGGGGTTACCTCGATCTGGTTTACGCGTACGACCGAAACGTGGGTTAGATATCTTCCGCGGAAGGGGGGAAGAGGCTGGGTGTTTACTGACGGTGCACCCAGTGCCAGATGTGCTGCCGAACCCACTGCTCCACCGAGGAAATGCCGTCTCGTCCACTTGTCGCCCACACGAATGCTCCCTTGATCCGTCTATTGCCCACGACTTCGGTGGACGCCCTTTGCCAAGCAGGCGTCATACTAGCAGGCGAAGCGAAGGATGAGTAAGAGAGATATTGGCGATATCAGGGCTGGTATTGTTCGTCGCTGACCTTCTCCATCCAATCGACGGTTTTGCCATCGAGCTTTTCCTGAATGGCGATATGGGTCATCGCTGTCGTTGGCGTTGCTCCGTGCCAATGCTTCTCGCCGGGTGGAAACCAGACCACATCGCCGGGCCTAATCTCCTCGATAGGACCACCCCAGCGCTGTGCCCGACCGCAGCCGGATGTGACTACCAGAGTTTGGCCGAGCGGGTGCGTGTGCCACGCTGTACGGGCGCCGGGCTCGAAGGTGACATGGGCGCCGACGACACGCGCGGGGTCGGGCGCGGTGAAGAGAGGGTCCACGCGTACTGTGCCGGTGAACCAATCTGCAGGCCCTTTGCCTGAAGACTGAGAGCCGCTTCGTTTAATCTCCATATCTGTATTCCTTACTTGACAGCTTGTTCTTTGGTTGTTGGTCGATGTTGTGCTACACAAGCGGGTTCATGCAGAGCTTGTTTCCAAATTGATTTGAGGTACAAGGAGTTTGGGTGGAGCGGTGTGAAAGCCGTTACTACGACTGCCTCGCTCAGCGATCGACTCGCTCCTCTATATGTTTCGGGTATCGAGCACCCTGCACCTCGATCCCTGCAAGGGCGTTTTCGATGTTACGCAGATCTTCGGGCGTCAATTCCACGGTAGCGGCTCCGAGGTTTTCTTCCAGGCGATGTAGCTTCGTGGTGCCGGGGATAGGAACGATCGAGGGTTTTTGGGCAAGCAACCAAGCGAGTGCGATCTGGGCGCGAGTCACGTTCTTCCGGGATGCAATTTCGCCGAGCACATCGACGAGGGCCTGGTTTGCCTTGCGAGCCTCCGCAGTAAAGCGCGGGACGATGTTGCGGAAGTCTTTGCTGTCGAAGCTGGTGCTCTCGTTGATTGCACCGGTGAGGAAGCCCTTGCCGAGAGGACTGAAAGGAACGAAGCCGATTCCAAGTTCCTCCAGGGTTGGCAGAATCTCCTTCTCAGGCTCTCGCCACCACAACGAGTATTCGCTTTGGAGAGCAGTGACGGGCTGAACGGCATGAGCGCGCCGGATCGTCTTCGCACTTGCTTCGGACAATCCGAAGTGTTTGACCTTGCCTTCCTGGATCAGCTCCTTCACGGTACCAGCGACGTCCTCGATTGGCATGTTTGGGTCAACGCGGTGCTGGTAGAACAGATCGATGACATCGGTCTTAAGGCGCTTAAGGGCGGCCTCTGCGACTTCGCGGATGTGTTGTGGTTGGCTGTTCATGCCACTCTGGCCGCCATCCGCATCGAATTCGAAGCCGAACTTCGTTGCGATCACGACCTGGTCACGGAAGGGCGTCAGTGCTTCGCCAACGAGTTCTTCGTTCTTGTAGGGACCATAGGCTTCGGCGGTGTCAAAGAAAGTGACGCCACGCTCGAACGCCGTTCGTATCAGTGAAATCGCCTGCTGCTTTTCCGTTGCCGGGCCGTAGCCGTAGCTCAGTCCCATACAGCCCAGCCCGAGAGCGGAGACTTCCAAATTGCTTTTTCCCAATTTACGTTTTTGCATTGTTTTTCCTCAGCAGCTAATAAGATGCTAGTTTTGCGCCGAATCACCTCGGATCGAATCGAGGTGATTCGGTTAGCCGTTACTCAGATTTGAGAGATGCCATGTCGATCGAGAAACGGTATTTTACGTCGGCCTTGAGGAGCCTGTCGTAGGCTTCGTTGACCTTCTGGATGGGGATGACCTCGACGTCGGCGGTGATGTTGTGTTTGCCGCAGAAGTCGAGCATCTGCTGGGTTTCGACGATGCCTCCGATAAGTGAACCGGAGAGGCTCTTGCGGCCGAAGATGAGGTTGAACGACGAGACCGGGAAGGGTTTTGCGGGTGCGCCTACGAGGGTAAGATTTCCGTCGTGGCGGAGGAGGCGGAGCAGGGCGTCGATGTCGTGGTCGGCGGCGACGCAGTCGAGGATGAAGTCGAAGCTGCCGGCGTGTTTGGCCATTTCGTTGGCGTTTTTGGAGATGACGACCTCGTCGGCTCCGAGACGGAGGGCGTCGTCTTTCTTGTTGGGCGAGGTGGTGAAGAGAACCGTGTGGGCTCCGAGGGAGTGGGCGAACTTGAGTCCCATGTGGCCGAGTCCGCCGAGTCCTACGATGCCGACCTTCTTGCCTTTGGTGACTCCCCAGTGGTGGAGGGGCGAGAAGGTGGTGATGCCGGCGCAGAGGAGAGGCGCGGTTCCGGCGAGCGAGAGGTTGGAGGGGACTTTGAGGACGAACCTTTCTGTGACGACGATGGAGTCGGAGTAGCCGCCGTAGGTGATGCCTCCGGTGTGCTTGTCGGGGAAGTTGTAGGTGAGGATCATGTTGGGACAGAACTGCTCGAGGCCTTGTTTGCACTCGGCGCAGGTGCCGTCGGAGTCGACCATGCAACCGACGGCGGCGAGGTCGCCGACCTTGAATTTGGTTACGGCGGAGCCGACTTTGGTGACGCGGCCGACGATCTCGTGGCCGGGGACGCAGGGATAGACGGTGGGCATCACACCGCTAAACTCGTTGCGGACCTGATGGAGGTCGGAGTGACAGATGCCGCAGAAGAGGATTTCAATCTGGACGTCACTCTCGGTTGGATCGCGCCGCGCGATCGTGGTGGATGCAAGCGGCGACTTCTCACTGGTAGCGGAGTAAGCTTTCGCGTTGTACATGGGTCAAATTTAGACCGTTTTGATGAATTGCGATATGCAGGGCGCGCCATTCTGGAATGCTTGTATTGACCGATCAATATCGAAATCAATATTTGGGCTGAAATTCGAGTTCCGGTCAATGGTTGGGCTGTAGACTCGGCTCTTTCCAGCTAGTAACGAGATTTTTCAGCAAGCCATATTCCGGGAGGACTCTGGGAATCCAGAGTCCTCCCCAAAAGAAGGTCCAGACGCGACCCTTACTGGAAACCAACATTCCCGTTTTTCTCTCGACAATTGTTCTTACAGTCCCTTTCCGAACACATTGATCAAAGATTGCTTGTCTCCGAACGATCTGTTCGTCGTCTACGAAAACTTTGTATGTAGCCAACTGCCTACGCGTGCGCCAGGTTATGACGATGGCTAAAAGGGCCGCGTTCATCACGGCACTCAGAACCATCCAAGCAACACTACTTTTATTGTGAGTTATGGGCCAAAACCAATCGATCAAGAAGTAGAGCGGAGCCAAAAGGGCCGCAATTCGCAGAGCGCTAACGAAAGCTTTAGGCTTTGTGGCTTTGAGTGCTTCTGGGCTGATGGTATACGTTGGCACACCGATAGCGTACATCAGTGCAGCGCTTGGCTAGTCTCAACAGCGCGTGACGGTACGAACCCTTATGTTTTAGAGCGATCGAGAGGTCTTAAGAGAAGTGGCGGAGGGCGAGGACGGCGTTCAGGCCGCCGAAGGCGAGGGAGTTGGAGAGGGCGATTTTTTGGTTGGATTGGCGAGGGGTGTTGAGGATTACGTCGAGGTTGAGGGTTGGGTCTACTTCGGTTACTCCGGCGTTGGCGGGGAGTTGTTGCTCGTGGAGGGCGATGATCGTGGCCAGGGCTTCGATGGCTCCGGTGGCCCCGATGGAGTGGCCGTGGAGGGATTTGGTGGAGCTGATGGGGATCTGTGAGCCGCGGGGGCCGAAGAGCTGGTGGATGGCGGCTGCCTCGGTGGCGTCGTTGGCTTGTGTACCGGTGCCGTGGGCGTTGATGTAGGTGACGTCTTCGGGTGAGGCGTTTGCGTCTTTGAGGGCTTTGCGCATGGCGTTAGCTGCGCCGTCGGGGGCGGGCTGGGTGATGTGGTGGGCGTCGGCGGACATGCCGAAGCCTACGATCTCGGCGTAGATGGTGGCGTTGCGGGCGAGGGCGGATTCGAGGGTTTCGATGACGAACATGGCGCCGCCTTCGCCGAGGGTCATGCCGTCGCGGTTTGCGGCGAAGGGCTGGCATTGCGTGGGGGAGACGACGCGCATTGAGTCCCATGCGCGGAGAAAGCCGAAGGTGAGTGGGGCTTCGTGGCCTCCGGTGATGGCGGCGGAGACGAGGCCGTGGCGAACCATGTGAAAGGCCTGTCCGATGGCGTGGGTGGCGGAGGAGCAGGCGGTGGAGATGTTCAAGACGGGGCCGGTGATGCCGAGGTCGATGGAGATGTGGCTGGCTCCGGCGGAGGCCATGGTGCGGGTGACGGTGAGCGGGTGGACGCGGGCGTCGCGGGCGTAGAGCTTGATGGTCTCGGTCTCTTCGGATTGGCGGCCGGCGCAGGCGCAGCCGACGATGATGGCGATGTGGTCTTTGTCGTGGTGATCGAGGAAGCCGCTTTGCTGTACGGCCTGACGGGCGGCGACTATGGCGAAGTGGGCGGTGCGGTCGGTCGCGGCGAGGATGCCGGAGGCGAGGTGGTCAGCTGGGTCAAAGTTTTTGACGGCTGCGGTCTGGGTGAAGCGGAGGCCCTGGGTGGGACCGGGTGCCTCTGGGTAGGGCGGGAATGGGGCGATGCCGGTGGCGCCGATGAAGAGGGAGCTGCGGAAGTCTTCGATGGTATTGCCGATGGGGGTGATGCAGCCCAGTCCTGTAACGACGACACGGTTCACACGTTCTCCGATGCTGGGCTAGGGGGTGGGGATGGAGGGTTTCGCGGCTACGAGTTTTTGGACGCCATCGACCATGTCGCCTACGGTTTTGATGGAGCCGAGGGCCTCGTCCGGGATTTCGATGCCGAAGGCTTCCTCGACCTCGAATGAGATGTTGATTTTATCGAGGGAGTCGACATTGAGCTGATCGAAGGTGCTGTCGAGGGTAATGGTGTTCTCGGGAATGCTCTTGGCTTTGGCGATGATCTCGATAGAGCGCTTGGCGATGTCTTCCATGGTGGTGCCGCCTTCTGGTTGTTTAGCTCAACTTACAGGGATGCTTGTGTGAGTGTAAAGGCAGCTTGGGTGGAGTTGTGTGAAGGGTGTTGAGGAAGGAACGTTTTTGGGGATGAACTGGGACAGGAAGGCATACCCACGGGGAGACCCAAAGCTAAAGCATTGGGCTACCAGCCCTGATTTATCGTCGATCGGCGAGGCCCAAGGCTGAAGCCTTGGGGTACCTAGATGCAACGGCACGGCAACGGCAATGGCAACGGCAAAAGCAAAAAGCAGATCCCTACGGGATGACAAACAAAAGGACAGACAACGGCAAAAGCAATGGCAACGGCAATGGCAGCAGCAACCGCAGATTGCAGAGAGGTCGAGCTCCCAAACGGTCTTTGGTCTATTTCAGGGTTAGGTCGGTGGCTGTTGTGGGTTGTGGGATGGTGGCGGTCCACGGGCTGTTTGGAGATTTGTTGGATTGTTGCAGTTTGGTTTTGGTGGTGGCGGAGGTTAGTTCGTGAGTGGTGGAATTCCAACCGAGGGTTTCGATGCGTAGCTCGTGCCACCAGGGGTTGAAGCTGCCTTCGGGTGCGGCGATGTGGACAGTGAGGGAGCCGTCAGGGCGGAGCTCGCAGGTGAAGTTCATACGGAGGTATTGGCCGGTGCGGAAGGCGAAGGATTTGCCGTCGTCCTGGTAGAGGGTGCCGTGGCAGTTGTTGCCAGCGTAGACGCGGAGGGTGAGCGGGCCGTTGGGGGGTTCTTCGGTGCTCTGGGTGAGGGGGGAGATGGGGATGATGGAGCCGGCGCGGACGTAGACGGGCAGGTCGGCGAGGGTGGGGGTGATCATGAGGGGATGGGCGGCT
>Ga0210409_10000589_pt1 | contig 56342 bp, 45 predicted proteins | sample IncBWH17MmetaG_FD_161649 | JGI IMG/M metagenome (GOLD analysis project Ga0210409, IMG submission 161649) | Forest soil microbial communities from Barre Woods Harvard Forest LTER site, Petersham, Massachusetts, United States - Inc-BW-H-17-M | ecosystem: Environmental > Terrestrial > Soil >... | reverse complement strand
ATATCCTTATTACGGAACTTTGTACGGCTATTACGGTGCGGTGTATCCGACGATCTACTCCCCCGGATATATGAAGACTGAGAAAGTTGCGCAAGTGCAGGTGAATTTTTATTCCACCGCAAAGCCCGATGGAGAACTGGTGTGGACTGGAACCACCAATACGTTTCAGGTCAGTTCTGCGATGAAAGCAATTAAGGGACTCGTCAAGATTGTGGCCAAGGAGATAGAAAATCAAAACATCATCGGCCAGGACTCCAAGTAGGATTTTGAAAGGGAGCTCCGGAGAGTTGTCCCGAACCAATTACGAACTGTCTCGCAGAAGGCCGGCCGTTTGGGATGTGCGAATTATTTTGAGCCGTGTTTATAAGGATAAAACCATGAATGTTCCTCGCAAGCGGTTTTTGTCGGCCGCCGCGCTTCTGATCCTTCTATCTCTTGCATTGTCTTTGGCAGCGCAACAGATTATGTCGCTCATCATTGCAGGGCAACCGGGCTCCGCCGAGGTCATCCAGCGGAATGGGCACAACTACGTTGACGTTCAAGGCCTCGCCCAACTTACCAGAAGCTCCATCAGCTTCAACGGGAATCAAATTGTTTTGGCCTTGCCCGGAACAAGTGCGGCTACCCCGGTTTCTGCGCCTCCCACCCCTGGTTTCTCCAAGGATTTCGTGACTGCGGGCATCGAAGCGATGTCCCAGGTACGAGAATGGCGCGCCGCATTGAAAAGCGCCGTCGAGCGCAACTTCCCACTTACCGGAGGCTGGCTGGCAACCCGCAGCGCTCAGGCGCAACAGGCGCTGCGATTGGCTTCGCTCGCCGTCAACACAGCTTCCGACAAGAGCGCATTTCCATTCCTCACCAACGAGTTCAACAACATGAGCGCGTTGAGCAACAAATATTTTCAGATGAGCACGGCTATGACCTACATTGACCCGAGTTCACTCGACTCCGATCCTCTCGATCAGAAGATTGCAACTTGCGCCCGTTCTCTGGCTTCCATGGCTACGGCCAACCAATTTATTGACGACGGCTCCTGCCAGTAGCTCAACCATTTGGTGACTACGGCATTTCGGAGCGCCTCCGACATTCCGGGTGTGTTTTTGTCTCTCTGGAAGGCAGACGCTGATAACGTGTTTTGTTTTCAGCGTATTGAGACTCCCAGGGATTCATAGATGTGGTGCCCTATTTGCACAGACCATGCGTGGAGAGGCAGGGTCGGACGACTCTGGACGCGATCTTGGAGACACTTAAGATGCCAAGCGTGGACATCGCAAAGCCATAAGACGACTTTTGGTGGCTCTGTGGGATTACCGTCACCGACCGGGGCGCGAGCAGGGGTGGCAAGACCTACTCGCATATTCTTTCTGGGGAAAGCTCATTGTTGAAACGGGAGAATTCGGATGGAAATTCCTATGCGAAAAAAACTGGGATACTTGATCCTGGGCCTCTTTCTTTCTTCGACTGTGCCGCTGCTTGCACAGGATACGCCCGTTTCACCTGAGGGAACTGAGGTCGGGACGCAGGATACGCCGGATGCAGCGACGAATTCGGAGCAATTGAGAAAAGCGGCGCAGAATCCGATAGCCAGCCTGATCAGTCTTCCCATCCAGGAAAACTTCAACTTAGGAAACGGGCCAGCCAACCGCACTCAAAGTATATTGAACGTACAGCCGGTGATTCCTCTCAGTCTGACGACAAACTGGAACCTTATCGTTCGCTGGATCATGCCGATCATCTACCAACCCCTTCCCGTGGCCCAGCCACCCGGGCCCCCGACGCAACAAACAGGGGTCTCCGGCTTGGGGGACATGAACCCTTCATTCTTCCTATCGCCGAAGAAAAGCAAGGTGATCTGGGGTATCGGCCCGACCTTTGTGTTGCCTACAGCAACCAACACGACTTATCTCGGCCAGGGAAAACTCAGCATGGGGCCGACGGTGGTCGCCTTAGTGCAGCCGCCTCATTTTACTCTCGGGTTTCTTGCAAACAACTACTGGTCTGTAGCCGGTCATTCCAATTTTAATTCCGCAGGCCAGGTCAATAAGCCCCCTGTTAACCAATTCCTCCTTCAGTGGTTCGTCAACTACAACATGAAGAAGGGCTGGTACCTCGTCACCGCGCCCATCGTCACCGCCAATTGGAGAGCATCTGGCGATAACCGGTGGATCGTGCCTTTTGGCGGGGGAGTGGGAAGAATCATGAAGATTGGATTCCAGCCGGTGAACATCGGCGTGCAGTTTTATGGCAACGCCGTTCATCCCCCGGGAGCTTCGCCCTGGGGTATGAAGGCATCGATCGCGCTCTTGTTTCCCAAATTAAGCAACGAGCAAAAGAGGGGTTTGTTGGAGAAAGCGCTGAAACAGTTGGACCAGCAGCCACAGCAGAAGTAATCGCGAGCAGAGTCTCTCGAGAATAGTGATTTGCCCGCCTACGGTATTTCGGAGCCCCTCCGAAATCTCGTCTGCGAGCTGGTTTCCCCAAGTTCGATATTTCAAACAATCCCTGCATCTTCAATGAAGTAGAGCGGCTTTAGTATCGTCCGCCAGGTGGCCTGTCGCTTGCAGCACACATAGCTGTAACGGGTTCAAGTTGCATAAGGGAACGGGGTCGGGGGCGAAATGTTCGACGTGTACATGATCGAAAGAGATGCGCTGATAGTTTGCCGGCCCAAGGGCATCCTTGACGCGAGCGAGGCGCTGCAAATCGTGGAATTCGTTGAGGTCAAAGAAAAGGAGATGGAAAGTGGCTTCGACCGCTTCGTTGATCTGACCCAGCTTGAAAGCATAAGACTTTCTGCCGCGGAGGTTGCGGCACTGGCGGACCGGCGCCGGACGTTCAAACCAAACGATATCCGTGTCAAATCAGCCTTTGTGGCTACTCATCCGCTCTCGTACGGGATCGCGCGCATGTACGAACAGATGCTGAATTCCGACAGGATTGAAGTGCAAGTTTTCTGCGAGTTGGAGGAGGCTGCGGCTTGGCTGCTGGTGAAGCCGCAAAAGCTGAAGCTTTGAGAGTTAAAGAGCAGGAAGATAAAAATGGATAGCTTTAAATGGGAGATAAAATGAGCCGCATTAAAACAATGCTTTTGTCAACGATGTGCGTGGCATTGACGGCAGGAGTCTGCTCGGCCCAGACGCAGCAAACCGAGCCCGCTACCAACATGATCAGCGGTACCGTCGCCGCGATCGGTTATCCCGTCGGTGGTGGCGGCACCAAGGTCAGCATGGTCGGGACGCCGGCCGCTCCTCAGGCGAATGGCGAAGGCAAGGTGGACGCCAAGGTGGGCGGAACGGCCATTGAGCTGAAGGTTATGGGGATGCCGCAACCTACCACGTTGGGCGCCGAGTTTCTTACTTATGTGTTGTGGACGGTGACACCCGACGGCACTACCACTAATCTCGGAGAAATCCCCATTAATCAGAGCGGGCAGGGCGGGCTTCAGGTAAAAGCGCAGTCGCAAACTTTTGCCTTAATCGTTACTGCGGAGCCGTATTATGCGGTGCGCATGCCCAGTGAACTCGTTATTTTAGTGAACGAGACTCGCAAGAACACCAAGGGCAAAATCTACCCCAATAACAGCTACAAGCTGATGAAGCGCAGCGATTACTCCAGAGAAGGAAATCCGCTGGCTCTGACGCCGGATTTGAAGAAAGTGCCGATCGACATGTACGAGGCGCGAAATGCCGTGGAGATCGCGAAATCGCGGGGAGCCGAGCAGTATGCCCCGGAAATATTCTTGAAGGCGCAATCCAGCTTGAAGACAGCGGAAAATGTGCTGGCGCAAGGTTCGGACAAAAATCGAGTGATCTCTGCGGCGCGCCAGACGACCCAGTTTGCAGAAGATGCCAGGTCCCTGTCCGCGCAACTAAGGGAAGCCGCGCGCATCGAGAAGGAAAAAGAAGAAGCAGCCGCGCAGGCGAAGGCGCAAGCGGACGCGCAGGCAGCCGTGGAAGCGCACCGCCAGGCGGAGTTGACGGCGGCAAGGGAAGCGCAAATGAAGGCCGAATCCCAAGCCAAGGCGGCGGAAGCTAAGATGGCGGCGGACCAAGCTGCGGCGAAGGCGGCAGCGGAACAGGCGGCTTTGCAGGCCAAAGAAGAAGCAGCAAAGGAGGAAGCGGCGCGCGCCCAAGCGGCTACCGCGGCCTTGCGGGCACAACTTCTGCAGCAACTTAATGAAGTCTTGCAGACCACAGATACTCCTCGGGGCCTAATGGTGAACATGGCAGACGTGCTGTTCGAGTCCGGCAAATACGCGTTAAGCACGGACGCACAGCTCAAGCTGGCCAAGCTTTCGGGCATCATTCAGGCGCATCCCGGACTGAATCTGGCCATCGAGGGCCACACGGACAACACCGGGACGCCCGAATTGAACATGAAGCTTTCTCAGCAACGCTCCGATGCAGTGCGCCAGTTCCTCACTACTCAGGGTTTGCTACCGGACTCAATCTCGTCCAGCGGGTTTGGCCAAGACGACCCGATCGCCGACAATAACACCGCGACCGGTCGGAGGCAGAACCGGCGCGTAGAGATCATCGTCAGCGGCGAAGTAATAGGCGCAGAAATCGGGAAAGGAAAAAGTTGAGGGGAACCACATAGTAGAACGTCGTCAAAACAATTCTGGCCTCGGTGCGGGCCCATCCCCAACCACCTGCGCAACCCAAATCTAGGAGCCCGATGTCATGGAAAGAATCGTAGACTACCCGTACGTGGTTTTCGCTCTTTCTCTCGGGGGGTTGTGGCTCTCGGCGAGACTCGGAAGTTACGTTCATATGAGACGACAAAGCACTGATGATGAGTTTAGCAGCGAGTTTGATGTCATCATGGCCGCAATTCTGACGCTGCTCGCCCTCATAATTGGATTTAGCTTTTCTGTGGCAGTCGCCCGCTACGACCAGCGCAAAAACTACGAGGAAGCAGAGGCCAACGCAATTGGAACGGAGTACGTCCGGGCCGACTTTCTGCCTGTTGCCGATGCAGCGAGAGTGCGTGGACTTTTGAGCGATTATCTCGATCAGCGTATTGGGTTCTACAGCACTCGTGATAGTCGCCAGCTTCAACAAATTAATGCGAACACCGCCCAGCTCGAAACCAAATTGTGGGCCCAGTTGCAGGGCTCGCCCGTGGCAGAGCCAACACCTGTGTTCGCCCTTGTTATTTCCGGCATGAACGACGTCTTGAACTCGGAGGGGTATACGCAAGCGGCCTGGTTGTACCGGATGCCTGGCGAGGCATGGGTCATGATGGTAATCATCGCTATCTTCTGCACTTTCATGATCGGATACGGTTCACGCCGAAGAGCGGCGAGAGGCTTCCTGTACCTTGTTATACCGCTTGTTGTGTCTATCTCGTTTTGTCTCGTGGCGGACATTGACAGCCCACGCGCGGGAATCATTCGCGTGTATCCGGTTAATCTAACAAGCCTCTCGCAGTCCTTACATACCAAATAATGGAAGCAAACAAGGCTAACCGGCGCTCTGACGGGATCTCGGCAAATCCATGGGGACGGCGTGGTCGCCCTTACTGCGTACCAGCCAGAAGCCCCGAATCAACATAAGCCTGTATGGAGGGACAGTTACAGATGTCGCAGATCTGCTTCCCAGCATGCCTGCGCGCGAGCGCCCTACACTGGAGTTCGTTTTCGGCTTGGAGCCAATCGTCCAGTTCGCGGCCTGGATGTTCGCCACGTTTGAGATAAATTTCGTACGCGCGAAGTCTGATTTCCTCTCACGGTGTCTCCGCGCCGCCACGGTTCGCATGCCCCATCTTCTCCGCCAATGAGGTCCACACCAACCTGTTGACCGACCTTCCATCCAGACACTCCGTTGCCCATGTCGTGGCAAATTCATTGTGTCCAGGGCGGCAGAAGCGTACGATGCGCGAATTAGAGGGAGGGTTCTCCATGACGAAGCTCGGAATAACGGTCGCCACATTTTTTCTGCTGCTTGGGGCCCTGCCAGCTGCCGCGGCGCAGCCAACGATAGCCAAAAGTACCATTTTAACGAACCGCATTGGACCTTCCGGCGGAGAATTGTTCTTCGCCAACGGGGACGGAAGCGGGGAGCGCAAGCTCAACTCCGGCGGCAACATGGATTACGACGCGATGTTTTCCACCGATGGCAAATGGATCGTATTTACATCCGAACGCAACGGCTCTGCGAATATTTACCGAATCCACCCGGACGGTTCCGGACTCGAGCGGCTAACGGATGACGATGGATTTGACGATCAGGCGTCGCTTTCACCCAACGACAATCAACTGGCATTCGTCTCAACGCGCGGCAGCGGAACCGCCAACATCTGGATCCTGGATATCAAAACCAGAAAGGCGCGCAATCTCACCGGCGTGCCGGCCCTGCAAGCGGCTGAGGGCAAAATGGACGGCTTTTTCAGGCCTTGCTGGTCGCCGGATGGCAAATGGATCGCTTTTTCCTCCGACCGGGGAACGGACTTTAAAAGGCACAAATTCCCCTTGCCTGGATTCGAACACATTCAGGCGGCAAGCATCTATGTGATTGAACCGAATGGCGAGGGTCTGCGCAAACTTACGCCAGAAGGTGAAATGGCGGGTTCGCCGAAATGGTCGGCCGACGGCAAGCAAGTCGTCTTTTACGACTTGGACGCCGAATATACATTTTCAGCGCGTTTGTTCGGGGAAGTCACGTCGCAGATTATCTCCGTTGACGTCGCTACGGGCAGCCGGTCCGAGCGCACCTCCGGTCCTGGCCTGAAAGTATCGCCCCAGTTCTTGAGCGCCGATCGAATCGGCTACCTGATAAAGGGGCCCGGACAAAAGGGAGAATTGGCCTTCACGACGGGAGAGCATGGAGCTGGCGCGCCGGCTCCAGGGGTGATTCGAAATCCTGCGTGGTCACCCGACGGCAAGCAAGTGGTCTATGAAAAGTTCGCCTACGATTCGAAACAGAACCAGTTGCTCTACGCCAAGGATCAGACGTTCGAACTCCGATTCTCGGGCGAATTCCCGGCGATTTCGAGCACCGGAAAATTGGCCCTTAGCCCCTTCGGAGATGTCGGCGCCCTCAGAATCACACCCTTCGATAAGATTGCAGTTTACGTGAGCGATCTGGACGGCACGAACCGCAAGCAGCTTTTCCAGCAAGACGGGGGAGGAGCTTTCTCGCCGTCGTGGTCGCCGGATGGGCAGTGGATTGTTTTCGGATATGGGGCAGTTTTCAACGCTCGCGAAAGCAAGCCCTCGCAACTGATCATGATCCGCGCGGACGGCTCCGAAAAGCGTGAACTCACCAGCGGCCCCCTCAATAGCGGCTTCCCGAGCTGGTCGCCCGACGGCAAGCGCATCGTGTATCGAGTGTGGGCGAAGGAAGAACGGAGCCTCCAAATCCTGAACCTGGACGACGGCAAGAGCGCCAAGCTCACGTCGGGGCAAGACAATTTCCCCGTGTGGTCGCCACTGGGCGACCGCATCGGCTTCACACGCGATACAGGCGGCGAGAACTCTTACGAAGTCTTCACCATCCGGCCGGATGGCACCGACCTCAAGCAATTGACGCACGCCCCCGGAAACGATGCCCACTGTGCATGGTCGCCCGACGGCAAGTACATTGTGTTCAGCAGTGCCCGCTTGGGCTTTCGCGATGAAACTCCGCTCTATGACGGAAGCCCGCAGCCCTATGCCGAGCTTTTCGTGATGAATGCAGACGGCTCAAACCAGCGGCCCATCACCAGCGATAAGTGGGAAGAGGGAACGCCCGCCTGGGTGCCTGTTTTAACGACGCATCAAGGCAAGAAATAAGATTTCGCGGTTCATACCGCACTTGTGACAGCCGCTCTCAGCGAATCGCGATGGCGCCGGACTCAATGCGTGCTGGCATAGCCCCCCTGCCGCCCGAGTGGCGGCGTCCTTGGAAGCAATCCTTGGATTTGGAAATTTCCGCGATCTAAACGCAGCGGTTGTCCGTATGGCCACATTGGCTCAAGGCGGACGAATTTCCGTCGACATTGTGGAAGAGGAAATCGTGAGGCTCAAGGCGAATTGGGCGGCGCTCGAAGAACAAGAAGAAACGCATGGCCTTCTTTCTCAAATTCTCAGCGTGAAGCACTCGACAACATCGATTAGTTCGACCGTGTTCAGCTTGCTCATGTGCTTCAAGTCTGCCGCGATTCACGTTCGATGTCCGAGGCCGGCCGCAAACTTATCGATGCTTCGCGAGCTCGCAAGGAAAGCACCAATGATGCCGATCGTCTACGGAAGCAGTTAGGCCGATTTGAGATCGAATGGGATCAAATCGTGAAGGCTTGATTTTCAATCCATGCAATCCAAGTTCTAGTTCACAGAGAATAGCGTCGGTTCCACTACCGCTTGGGCTTCAGGATTATAGTAGTCGTACAAAGTCGAAGGTGGAGTCAGCGCTTTCAGCCCAAAACGAGGCCTGAAGGCGAACGAAAACTTCGTGCCTCCCGCGTGCGGCCAGAGGTAGACCACCAGCCGGTCGGGTAACATTTCATACTGATTGATCTCCCAACCGGATTCCTTCATAGCAGTCTCGATGGAGCTTCTGTCCACTTCTGCCCCCGGTGGCAGGCCAATCTCTGCCAGCATCATACCGTAACCCCGAAATCCAATTCTCTCGGCCTCGACGCTGCACCGGATCCCCTCACCCACCTTGACCGACTGCTTGTCATAGTGGACACGCAGACGCAAAGTGTTCGAAGACTTATCATCGTGCTGAATATCTTCATCCCTTCCGGTGTGGACCCATGGCACGTAATAATCCGAAATCACTTGGAGCGACGCCTGCGCGGATCCTGCGTCCCGGCGGATTTCCAGATGATGTGGCCCCGGGGAAATAAATTTCGATATATCTGCAGTAACCGGCGGGGTCATTTCGTCCTGATTTGGCGTACTGAGCGTTAAGGCCTGATGGCCGTCGACCAGGATCGATACCACTTGGCTTGGTTTCGACGAAGAGTCCGGGACTCCCGCCGGCTTTTGAGCCGTGAAAGAATGGATCGCGTCCAGGACGTTCACCGTCGCCTGCGTCGAAAGCCAAATTCCGAGGCGGTCTTGGTTTCGAAGCAGAAAAAGTAATCCCCGCGAAACAAGCGGGTCGTCCCCGGCGCTGCTCTCCGATTCTTTCTCAAACGCTTGCAGTACGAGGGCTGTCGTTTCGATTCGACCAGTCAGCCCCCATCCATAAAAGGGGGTGTTGGTCTCAAGAGACCAGTAGCTGAAGTTGCCTTCGCGATGTTCCAGTTTCCGTAACCTCTCAAGACTTTCGGGGACACGAGATTTATCTCCGGCTGAGAGAGACGCGAGCACGTAGGACGCGATCAGATAGGGCTCATCGTAAGAGTTGGCTTGCTTCTCCAAATAATCAAGCGCACGCGCGACCGCCGCCGACGCTCCTTTGGATAGGCGCGCGTTTTCCGCGGAATCAGTGGAAGTGAGTTTTGTTGTCGCAATGATCCGCGCAATATAAGCCGTCAAAATAGCCGAGCGGTGCGCGTCCTCTGGCCCGCCCCAAGTGGTCGCGATCCATCGACCGTCGTCCTGCTCGTGGCGCAGGAGCCACGATAGATTTGCCTGGGCAACAGAATCGTCAACGTTTGTGAACTCACGCGCTTCATTGAGAAATTTCATCGCATACGCTGTCAGCGCAGGATCGGAATCGCCTCTACCCCAATACGTGATTCCTCCATCAGAGGCTTGGTAGGAGCGAAGGCGCCCGTAGCCGAGTTCTACATAGCGCTTCGCGCGTGTAACGACTGCCGGCGAAAAGCCGCTCATATCTTTTGTGTACTGTAGGAACAAAAGGCTCGGGTAGGCCGACGAGATTGTTTGCTCCGCGCAACCATAAGGACGTCCCAGAATTCCCTCGATACTTTCGAGTACGTGAGCATTCAGGTTGGGATAAATCTTCAGCGTGCCTTCGAGCGAACCGGGAATTGTGTTATCCGGAATGCGCATGTCCACGCTCGCGTAATCCCCAAATATCTGGCTGGTCGTCTCAACGTGTTCTTCTCCGTTTGGCCGGACGGTGACCGTGCGCTCGATGGCATCGCCCACGTCTGCGCCGTTTGCAGTAATTCTTTGCTTTCCGTCCTTGATGGGCGCGGCTGCCCGGAATTTGAATACTTCACTCTTGCTGTCGCGCGGAGGCACGGCTGTCTTCACAGAAGCCGGGCTCAAGGACGTAAACCACGCCTCAGGCGTCAATTCCGCCGTTAATTGGAGGCTCCGATCGAGGTAATTGCGCAGCACGATGGGAAGGTCAATCTCATCGCCCGCGGTCAGGAATTTTGGCGGGTCGTGCTCCACGAAAAATGGCTGAAATGCGCGAATTTCTTTTTCGATGGCTCCGATTTCTCCGGTTTTTGTAGATGCGACCGCGGACAGCTTCCACGTCGTAATGTTATCGGCCAATGGAATTTTCAGGCGCGCGTGTCCATTGCCGTCGGTCACCAATTCCGGCTGCCAGAGCAAGGTTTCCGGAAAGTATTCACGCAAGCGCGGCGTCATCCCCTGCAAGGGCAGCGAACCCGCCTTCGTTCCTGGCGCTTTGGACGATAGCTCCGCGTTTGTCGTTTCGACCGCCGGGACTGCTTCTGTAACGGTAACGGTTTGCGATTGCTCTCCTACTTGCAGAATCGCATCGAGCCGGGTGACGTTCGAAGAACGCACCGGAACATTTGTAATCGCCGAAGTTCGGAAACCGGCGCTTACGATCCGGATTTCGTAGGAACCGGCGGGCAGATTTCGCAGCACGTAGGTTCCCGACTCATCCGTCTTCGCATCGAACGTATATCCCGAATCTATGTCCAGCGCCGTGACCTCGGCCCCTGATATCGCTCCCCCAGACGAGTCCATCACCGTTCCGGAAATTGCACCGGTGACGCCGGTAAACAACATGTCGTTCGCGGCGGGAACGCGGAATTGATCCCGAGTGTTCTGCGCGAAAGACGCACGGGAAAACGAGGCCAAGTAGAAATCGTCGGACGTGCCTTCGATGCCGTCTTCGCCGGCGCTGCGAAGGTACACATAGTTTATCTGCCCGGTGACCGGGACAATTTCAGCGTGCCGGGCCGCTCTGGCCACATGATTTTCATACGTCTCCACATTGATATGATCCGTATACACTGCGTCCTGGCGGAAGGTGGCGTAATACGGATGGCCCCACGGATCTTTCAGGCTGCCCCAGACAATCCCCGAATTCTCCAGGCTGCTGTTCAACTGCTCCGAATTTTCGGGAAACGATTGAGTTTCCCGGAAGCTCTTGTTCAGGGCCGCGTCGATTTTTGCCAGCGTTTCACTGAAGTAATCGATTCCGAAAGTACCGAGAGGAAAATCGTCGTTGGATGGCGCCGCTTTGGTATCGAACCGCCCATCGGGGCCCGCGCTCCTCACCGTTAAAACATACCGGGTTTGCTGGACGCCAAACTCGAACGCGTATTCGTGACCCCAGTGGTCTTTCAGTGAGCCGAGATCGATTCCGCCGCGGGCCAGTTCCTTCGCAAGAGTTTCCACGTCGCGGATGTAGCCTCCCGTCCTCTTATGGAATTCGTCAATCGCTTTCTGGATCGCATCGGAATTCGGTTTGAAATACGGCCACTTCACTTCGAGCGCCTGGAAGTCGTCGTCGGTATCAAATTTTTTGTCCGGCCCGGCGCTGGTCAATTCGAGAAAGTCCATTTCATTTTTTGTGTAGAAATGCGGGCGGAAGGGTGTTCCCCAAGGGTCCAGGAGTTCGCCGAGACGGATTCCCGACGAAATCAGTTCATCGTTCAATGCGGCCTCTGTCCTGGGATACTCGCCGCTTTTCTGGTAGACGTCCCTCAATGCATCCCGGAGAGGTTTGAGCACCGGATCGATTTCCTGCGCAAAAATGGTGCGCAGGCCTTCGTCTTCCGAGTCGCTGGTGAATATATCGGCAAAACCGCCATTGGTTTGCAGCAGGGCTTCGGCGGCGACTTCGTAACCTTCGGGGAGAGGTTTGGAAAGGTCGAGTTTATCGAGATCGCTGATTCGAATTCCGTTCAATTCATCGTCGCCGGTCCATTCCGTGGGAAAGCGCAGGAAGCCGGAGTCTCCGCCGAAGTCGCGATCGGTCCGCGCCCTCTCTTCGATGGCTTTATCGACCACAACAAGTCCCAATTCGCTTTCTTTCTGTGCCCCGTCAGGACCAGTCACATGAATCGTCGCCGATGCTTCTTCGCCCGGACGATAAGCAGGTTTCGAAAAATGAATGTCGACGTTCAATTTTTGATTTCTGGGGAAGTAAACTGTGTGTGAACTGGAAATATTCTCATAGCGCTCGTCGTTCTTTGCGCCTAGACCGAACGTGAAAATTGTCACCCTATTCTGGAATTTGTCATTGGGCGGAAACAAGACTCCGGCGTGTCCACGCCGCACATGCACGAGCCGGGAAGCGAGGACCTGACCATCCTGGACAGCTTCAACGAAGAGCATGGAGTCTTGTTGGCTGGCCGTCAGTTCCACGGCAATGGGCTCGTTCTGCGCATAAAGAGTCTTATTGGTTTCGACACGAACACCTGGCCGATTTGCGTTCCAATCGGACTCTGCCTGGGAACCGGCGAGGCCCTTGCCGTCTTTGGCGTGAAAACTGAGAACCAAATTCCTCGAGCCGGCTTGCGCAGGCACAACTAATCCGCTCACCTTCGCGACTCCATACCGATTTGTGCGAACTCGCCGGAGAAACTGCTGCACTTGACCTGCTACGGGATAACCCGCCGAATCCGTGGCGCTCCAGCCGATCTCGACGGTGCATTGTGCGGGAGTGCCATCCGCATAGTCTGCGGAAATGAAGAATTCCAGCGGCAATCCTTTGGGCTGGAATTGGTATGCCGGTATCAGATAGATGTGAATCGGATCCTTGGTAATGCGGATGTCAAATCGTCGCTGCTCGGTGCGGCCGGTTGAGGAATCCGTGTAGTAGGCAGCAAACGGAACGTCGCGAAAGCGCTCGTAGTCGTTTCCGCGCAAGTTGTCATGCTCAGCGGACAGATTCATAATGGCGACGTAACGACCTTGATCGTCGGTCTCCCCTTCGGCCGAGGCAGCCTCTTTGATTTCCCATTTTTGCTCGCGGTAATTCCACCTTCTTTCGGACTCCTGGGCAACGCGGACATGTCCGCGCCTTACAGGTTCGCCAAACAAATAATCGGCGCGCACTTCAATTTCAGCGCTTTGTCCGGGGACGTAATAGATACGGTTCGGCTTGACGCCGACGGAAAAGGCGGGCAAATCGTACCGGCCGATCTTCACGGTTGCTTGAACATTGGGGTAGCTGCCGCTCTCTTCTCCAAGATGCGCGCGGATCCAGTAGTCACCCAGCCGGAGATTCTCGGGAACCTGCCAATCCGCGGAGGCCACTCCAAAGGTTGAAGTTTGCGAGGCGAGGATTACAACGAGACCATAGTCGGGATCGCGAATCTCGAAGTTGACCTTTTGATTCGCGATGGCCTTGTGGTCCGGGTCAAACGCCATGAGCCGCATGTGGAGCGCTTGCCCCGGCTGATAAAGCGGCTTGTCGGTGCTGAGTAACAACGATAAGAAGTGATTCAAAAATAATTCGCCGTCCGCCTCTTCCGAAAGGTTGTCGAGCGTTCCCGTTACCTTGACATCGATTTGTTCCTCGTCGCCTGGGTCAAAATTTTGCGGCACAGCAAAAGAAAGAGTGGCGAATCCCTGACGGTCTGTTTTAGCGGCCAGCGTTTGCAATGGTTTGCCGTCATCCGCATCCAGGTCGATAGACGCTTGCACCGTTACTCCTTCGATCGGACGCAACGTCACCGGATGGACGGCGCGGACACGCAGTTCTGCCCGGGTTCCCGCCTTGACCAAGCCCGTCGAGGCCACATGCAACTCGAAAAGCCTGGGCGCAGCTTCACTAACCGACAGAACGCCATGAATCGATTCTGCCGCCGTCCCCGAGAACGGAGCGCTGGCGATGGAGTACCGTAGGCGGTACCAGAGCAGATTTTTTCGATCCGCTCGTTCGTTTTGAGCAAATGCCGGCGGCATCGAGAGATTCACTTTCGTCCGGCCAGGCGGCAATGAGACATCCTTGTTTGAACGAGACTGTGTGCGACCTTGCGGATCAACCAATTCGAGAGACACACGAGCAGGCATAATTTCGCGCCCCGTGTTTTCAACCGTCAGCTCTACCCCTGTGCTTTCGTCGAGGAGTTGCACGCGAATTGCCGATTCGTTGATGCGGAGATCACCTTGTGCAAGACAGACGGCGGAGAAGAAAAAACTCAGCGCAATAAACGCAATGACACGACACATTACGTAGCGCATCGTACCCACCCCCGGTTTACGAATGCGGTACCACTCTTTGTATCTCTGGATGCCAGGTTGTCTTCAACGGGTTGTATGGGAATCGCCCGGATAGGTTTACAGGCGATGGACTAGGGGAATTGAAAAGGTTGCAGCAAGGCCTAGGTTGCACCGTCAGTACGAAGGGGGCGCGATTCTCGTGCAATCGGCCAGTGCTATCTCACGTCTATCGTTGTCACGCTCAGAGCTGGCAATGTTAGGTTGAATGACGAGCCGCTCGCGGGCATCGTTCCGACGGAAACAGGTTGCACGGTGGTTTGTCCCTGGGCCGAGGCCGCGGTCATTTGATAAAGATGTGCGGTTCCCGAGACGGTTTGGCCGTTTATTGCGGTCACTTTTGCCGAGGTCGAACGATTGATGGCGACGAAAACTGCGCGGCCGGGCGTGCCGCTGTCCGTGCTCGCATAGACAACTACGTCCTGTACACTGCTGGATGTGGCCTGCAGCGAAATATCCCCGAAATTCGCGCTGGCGCCGTCGAAGCCGCGGAAGGCGCGGAATCCCGCCAGGGCATAGGAATACGCCCCGCCCGGTGGCCAAAAATTCGCTGCGAAGACGCCCTGCGCGCCGAAAATGCCCAGATTGTCGGCCTCCGCAATCGTGCCGGCAATGTGATTCCAGCCGCCGTTTTCGTATTCGGAAATGGCGATCTTCATGCCGGGAAATTCGGAATTGATCTTTGCCTGCAGGCGTCCCAGAAGATCGATCGGAGTTTGTCCGAGCTCATTGTAAATCCACGGATTGCTGTTGTTGTCGTCGTGAAATGTCGGGTCCCACAAGTTGCGCGGGCTTTGCACGATGAGCTGGACTTGTGCGCCGGTCAGTGTCGAGCCGCTCAGGTTTAAGATGCGCGTTCCACCGGAGTCGTAAACTTCCGCGTACCAATGGAAATCATAAACATCGACAAGTGGCTTCCCATACGTGGCAGACGCACTCCGCAGCGCCGTGAGGTATTTGTCGGGGAACCAGTTGTTGCCACTGGGTGTGGAAGAAAGCTCGCCCTGCCAGTTGTAGATTCCCTGGAAACCGTAATGGACGGGACCGAATATAACAAGGTCTGGGAACTGGTCCTTGAGCGCTTCGGAGAGATTAATGGTTTTCGTGATGTAGTTGTCGGATGTGACCAGATTGGGTCCCTGTATTTCAAGGTGCGTGGAGTTCCACAGTTCCGGCTCGTTGTCCAAAGTCACGAAAGTGGGTATCTGCGCATTGTTGCCGAAGATGCTCCCCGGAACCTTTTGATTCAGCGCCCAGAGAAATTCGTCCATGTATACGTTGGCATCCGTAGTGACCGGAGTGGTGGTGAAAGGGGCGCTAGAGACCGAGCTCTTCTTGTCGACCACTTGCTTGAACCGCGCCAAGTCCGGCGGATTCGCCACGCTGACCGGGCCATTTTCGTCTGCGGACGCCAGCCCCTGGAGCTGCACCGTGATGAGGCTGGCTGTGTTTTTGGCTTGGTCACCCGCGATGAAGCCACGGACGGCTTCCGCGGGGACATTGCTGCCGCTCAGGTAGCTGTCGTTGTCATAGATGTAGTCGCTTCCAGCGTTCGAAGCATTCGTCTCCCAGTTGTAGGCGGTCCAGCGATTGCCGCCGTCGCGGTCCAGGGTGAGCAGCGGCGGAACGCCGGAAACGCCGTTGTAAGAATTGATGCCGTAAATGTATGGCGAGATCGGCTTGGTCCTGGTGGGATCGATGGTGATGACAACGTCGGGAGCCGCTCCCACTGGAGTCGCCGACGCTTGCGCAGAATTGGCGCTTTCGCCCGCCGGGTTCAGCGCAGAGACAACGTAGTAGTAAACCACACCATTGCTCAAACCCGTATCGTTGAAGGTGGTCGCGGCCGGGGCGGCGACTTGCGTGTATGGTCCGCTGCTCGCGGTTCCGCGCTTCACATGATAGCTCGTTGCGCCGGCGCTTGCCGTCCAGCTCAAACGGACCTGGGTGTTACCAGGGGTTGCCATCAATCCGGCCGGCGCGGCAGGCGGTCTAAGTGAAGCCGTGGGCATTGCAGTCACTTCTGCCGAATTTGCACTCACTCCTGCGGAGTTCACAGCGGAGACTACATAAAAATATGCGATGCCGTTGATTAATCCGGTGTTGGTGAAACTAGTCGTCGTCGGAGAACCGACGGCGGTGTACGGCCCGCCTGCTGTAGTTGCCCGCTTCACGTTGTAATTGGTCGCGCCGTTGCTAGAGTTCCAGGTGAGAATAACTTGCGCGTTTCCAGGGACGGCCAGCAAGCCCGAGGGTGCGAGCGGAATAGTAACCGGGACTTTGGGAGAGGCGCTGATTTCGGGGGAATTCGCGCTTTCGCCGGCCGAGTTGTATGCGGAGACGACGTAGAAATATGTTGTGCCGTTCGCAACCCCAGTATCTGTGAAGCTGGTAGAGACAGTGCCTGCGATCTGCATGTACGGCCCGCCGCTTGTAGTGGAACGCTTGACGTAGTAACCCATGGCGTTAGCGCTTGCAGACCAACTGAGACTCACCTGCGCATTCCCAGCGGACGTTTGCATCCCGGTCGGCGCTGTGGGAACTCCCGCGCCTCCGCCGCTGCCTTTTCCGCTTCCACTGGAATAGCCGGTTGTGCATCCGGAGAGGCCCATGCCGGCCAGCGCGGCTATGCACAAAAATCCTCGAAGTTGTACGGACATTTTTTTGGGCATCTGTTATTGCCCGCAAGATGGGTGGAGTTAGTCCACTCACAAGACTAAAGGTTTGAAATGTGCGCGCACAACTGTACAGGGGTTCAGGAAGAGACCAGTGTCTCTGAGCGTTTCGCGGCTGCCATACTGAATGCGTTGTGGTCGCGTAAGGGATTGCGATTGTGCGAGGTAACTTCAGGTGATCAGCGATTGAATGGTGCGTTCCGAGGAGTCGACAGCACCCCCGGAATCGTGCTTGCAGTTGGAAACCCGCGTTGCGGGCTTATCAGGCAAAGGGATCTCCGTATCGGAGCTTCACACTTCCGCTCAGCTTTGCCGAGCTCGCGCCACCATATCAATCAGAACGCTTCTCGCTTCCGCCGGACTGCCCACTTCCCGTAGGAATGCTATGCGCGCGCCACGCGGACCGTCTACGGTTTTCAACCGTACGTGAAAGCCAAGCCGGTCGACCGAAGTCATCGCCGCTTCCTGAGACTCAATCCCGGCAAGCGCCCGGGCAAGTAGCTTGAGAGAATCCCCATGATCGGTATTCATATGCTGGATGATGTCGGCCGCAGAATCAGCGAGTGGGTCAGGTCGTCCCTGGTAGTACTCTGAGGAGGAGACCCAGCCCATCACTCCAAAGCCGCCAACATAATAAACGTCCACCACGTCCATGCGGTAAAAGGAAAAGTCTTCAAAGTCAACCCAGTTTTTGCTGTTAGGGTAACGCGCTATGTAGAGTTTCCGTACTTCGGCCACTTCCGGCTTAGGAATCGACAGAACATTTCCAAGCAATGTAACTCTGGACGCGCCCAGGGGATCGCCGCTGGCGTCCGGCTGAGTCACTAACAGGCTGGCGCGCGGGTCGGCCTGGAGGTTTTGAGTATGCATAGCCATGGTGCTGATCAGGAAGACAGGATGCCCGTTTTCGTCCAGCCCATAGGGCATCACTGATCCAAAAGGAAATCCCGGCCGTTTGCTGGAAAGCGTCGAAAGAGCGCCGATTCGACCCAAGTACAACAAAGTGCGAATTCGTTCAGCAAACGTTGTCTCGACAACAGCAGGCTGGTTGCCCGCTGCTCCCGAGCCTGCGTGCTTCCCTATCGGTAAATTAGTCATTTCTGATGTAGACGCGATCGTGGATTTAATTCCGATTGGGCGAAACGCGATGGCTCAGGGCCCAAATATACGCTGCGACCGCTGACACCTGGTCGGTTGTAAGTTGCGCCCCGCCCATCGGTGGCATGGGGCTGCGATATTCTTTCGGTTGCGAAACGCCTTCGGTGACCGTTTTCACGATTCCGGCGTAACTGCCATTGCTCCATAGCCATTTCTTGCCCGTTAGATCGGGCCCCAGAGGCGTTCCTTGACCGCTATCACCATGGCAACCCGTGCACGCCGCTCCGGCCACTTGGCCGCGAAAGATGCGCTCACCGAGTGCAACCATCTCTCGTGTTGCGCCTTCAGGAACGGGAAGATTGCTCATCGCCGCCGCACCGGCATCGGGATTGGTGCCCTCTGGCGGTTGCGCTGCCACGTCAGCAGGATTGCCGGCCGGAGCAGTTGCGCTCGGACACGGCGTGATCTTCGCAGCACCGCCATCGGAGCCGCCACGATACACGATCCGGTATATTCGTCCGCGTATATCATCGGAAACGTAGAGCGAACCGTCCGGGCCCACCGCCAAGCCAGAGGGTCGATGTTCGGCTTTGGCCGGCGATTTCACCACTCCCGCGAAACCATCCGCGAATATTTCACATTGGCCGGACGCGCGGTCTCCGGCGAGCGGCTGAAAAACTACGTTGTAGCCACTTTGTGGATATGGCGCCCGGTCCCATGAACCGTGGAAGGCGATGAAAACGCCATCACGGTACCGCGCCGGAAATTGTGTCTTGTCGTACCGCACCATTGCATTCGGCGCCCAGTGGGCCGGAAATGCCGCAGTGGGAGCGATCTTGTTCGCACAAACGCCGGCCGTTTTGCCGTCGCCACCGTATTCCGGCGCCAGAACCAGCTTTTCCACGAACGGATCGTAGTAGCACTCGGGCCAGCCATAGTCTCCTTTTGTCTTTAAAAGCAACAACTCCTCAGCCGGGAGCGTCGCCTCCTGGTCCGGTTTGTACAGGTCGGGCCAATTCGCATGCAACTGGTCCCGTCCATGTTGGGTCACAAACACCCGCCCGCCCGGATCGATCGCGAAACCTTCCGCGTTGCGTATTCCCGTCGCGAAGCGTTCTCCCTGGGTGAAGGTTTGATTCGTTTTATTCGCGTTGTAGAGCCAGATTCCGCCGCGAGTCTCAAGTTCCGTGCACGGATCAGCACCGGGCGACTTTAGTGTCCGATTTTTCAGCTGGCAGGAATTCGTTGCCGTGGCCACGTCGACGTAGATCAACCCATCGGCATTGATGACAAACGGATGCATCGGATGGTCTCCGCCCAGGGGCAATCCGGAAACGATGGTGTCGGCAGAGCCACTTGGCACGATGGAGCCGGCGGGCAAAGAATATCGCACGATTCGATCATTGATCTCGGCATAGATCGATCCTTTATATATGCCGATGCCTGTGCCGCCTGCTCCACCAACTTTAGCGGTTTCGCCAAAGCGCTCAATCACATCGGCCTTTCCGGCGCCGCTCTTATCTTGTAGGGCGACGAGGAAGCCGCCCGCATGCGGCGCGTCGTTTCCGTAGTACTTGCCCGACCAGGTGTTGACGTATAGAACTCCGCTCGGCGCGACTACCATCTGGCGGGCATGACCGATGCGGTCAGCGAACACTGTCGCGCAAAAACCGGCGGGTAACTTCAACCCGCTATCATCGTTCGGGCATGCTTGACCGTTATCTGCTGCACCCGAATTGGGTTGGTTTTGAGCTGGCGCGGTTGAGCTGCATACAAACATTGTGGTGAACGCGATAAGCACAGAGATCATTGTTTCGAACGGGAAGGATACTCGCATTGTAGACTCCCTGAAGATTGAGGACGAGAAACAAAACCCGATGGCTGTCGAGAAATACTTTTGTCGGGAGCTGTTCGGCTGCCTGGCACATGGCAATAGCAAAACTATATTATCTTTTCGCGAGTCAGACCGCCACCTCGCGAAACTTATGGTAACCATAGTGCGCGCTTCAACTGCCGCAGGTCCATAGTTGCAGGACTTTTCCATGCAACCAAGGCCCAGCGCAAAAACCTATGGAACGTCCGTTACCAATTCAGGGTGGCCCGTGCTTCCCCCCGCATTGTGCTACCCGTGAGATGTTCAGCGTTTGATAAGGGGTACGGCGCCGAGCCAAAAAAGCCTGCCGCTAGTTGAGCGGCGGACGACGGCCAATCCGGAAGCTACCGGTTAACTTCAGGATTGCCGAATTTCCGTCCCAAACTACTACTTGCAGGAGCCTGCTTGATTGGACCATTCGAGCTGGATTGTATAGTTGCCGAGCTTGCGCGTTTTCCAGGCACAAATGTCCCCGATTTCACCGTTCTGGTCATCATACCAACCCTGCCCGGGAACCGGGTCGGTGATCGATTCGCACAGTTCATGCGAGGTTGTCGAAGTGAGAGCATCAATGGCAGCCAAGCCGCCAGTGCAACCTGAGCAGCCAGGATAGGGCATCACTGCGTAGTATATCCCCTGTCCGAACGAGTCGTGATAGCCGCAGAATGATTGGCATGAGGCGCTGCCTCCTTGGATGACTTCCACGCCCTCGGGAAGAAAGAAGAAATAGAGTGTGTTGGGGTTGCAGGCTGGCAGCGTGCCAGCGTTGATCTCCTTTTGAAGCAATTGCTGGATTGCGCTGTCCTGAACGGCCGTGCCGGGGGCCGGTGAAGTAAGAACAGTCGTGCCAACACGAGAGCCATGGCCGATTGCCTGCCCTGGAACACTGTATTCACCGAGTTGGTCGATGAGCTGGCTGGTCAAAATGTAATCGAAGAACTGATTGATTTTGACGAGGAGGTCACTGCTTGGCGCTTGCTCCCAGGCAGAGCCCCAATAGACAGTGAAAACTTGGACAGCGGTGAGGAGCGGCCCGTTACGGTAGGTGAGATGCGGCGGAGCCGCGACACGAGCCGTCGGGGCCTCGGGGCGATGCAATGGAACAATACGGATCGGGTGCTGCAATGTGTCCGGCGATTTCTTCTTGCCAGGTTTCGTGGCCATCGGGAGCTCCTTGTGAGGCATGAAATAAATGACGCGGCTGGGAGGATAACGGGTGGGCCAGACTACGGTAACTAACAGCCGCGAAAAAGTAAATCCGGACTGCGAGCCCCCTGTCTCAAAGAGTCACTGACTCGCGGTCCCAGTTCTCAGTAGCTGTTCATACATCAGTTATCGCGTGAAGGCTTGCCATGCGCCCGGACCCTCGCCCTTTGCTTCCCAAACCGCCTCTTGCAAGGAGTCTGAAGAAGGTAGTCTATACTGGCCTGCCGAGGGCTCGGGAGTTCGGGGACAGGAAGGGCGTCCAATCTTGCAGAGAGGCTCGAACCTGCCGTAATAATTGGCTCAAATCCCCGCTTTGGGAAATTATGACCGCCCTGGCGAAGATATTCCTTAAACACGTCGACCCCATTCCCAAGTGGAGGTAGCAGATGTACGTTCTTTCTTCTTCGCCAAGCACCACCGCAAGCTTGGGCGCAACACTCTTCCCGGACAAGTCAGGCAGTAGTTTTCGTGTCTGGGCGCCATTCGCGTCGGCGGTCAATGTGTTGCTGCAGCCGGATGCTGGCACGCAGCCGGTTTCATTCCCTCTCGCCAGGGACGCCGTAAACCCGGCTTACTGGTCCGCTGATATCGCCGGCGTGAGTGCTGGACACCTCTACCAATTCTCCATACAGAATCGCGGTGGCGACAAGTACGACCCGGGCGGGTTGCCGTTGCTCCGCACGGACCCATGTACTCGTCAGGCCGCCTCATCGGACCCCAAATTGCCGGCCCTCGTCGCCGATCCGGGCACATTTACATTTACTGCGCCGTTTCAAACGCCCGCGTTTCAGAATTTCATTCTTTATCAGGCGCACATAGGATCTTTTGCCGGCCGGAATGACGGAATGCCGGTGGTTACCGACGTGAACGGCGGCACCGCGACCTTTTCTCAGTTTGAAACCAAGCTCGACTACATCCGCGCCATGAACTTTAACGCGGTGCAGTTTCTGCCGACCGGCGAATACCGGGGGACGGAGGGCGAGGCCTACAATCCATCCAACTATTACGCACCTGAGGTCCTGTACGGCAAACCCGATGACCTTCGCCGATTGATCGATGCCTGTCACGCAAGGGGCTTAGCTGTGTTTTTCGATGTGGTCTATAACCATATGGACCCGACCGACAACCTCTGGCAGTTTGACGGCAATAACGACCACCGCAAAGACGAGAGCGATGCCACCAGCGGCGGAGGCATTTACTTCAGTAAGTTTGAGACCGGCTTTGGCCGACGCCCCGACCACGATTCTCCCGATGTCCAGCGTTTCTTCATCGAAAATGCTGCCATGTGGTTCGACGAGTATCGTGTCGACGGCCTGCGATTTGACTCAGCCGTAAATTTCAGCGCAGCCGGATTGAAGACGATTCTCCAGTCTCTGATCGCGCGTTATCCGAATAAGTTTATCTATGCCGAAGACAGCGACACAGATTACATCTTCAACCAGATCGGTTTCCGCGCGATGTGGGACATGAACAGTCCTTTCGCATTTGCGCGCAGCATCGCACACCGTGATCTTGGCCAGTTGCAATCGCTCGTGGCCCGCTTCGGCTTTCCCACTGCGTGGAGCGCTATTCGATACCTGCTGGGATCGCACGATCAGATTTTTAATCAGTGGGAATTCGACAACAAGAATCGCGTCTGGCATTGGGATAAGCCAGGCGCGCCGGATCTGCGGGAGAATCGCTACTTTGTGGAGCTTATCGGTGGGCCAATTACAGGGCGGCAGAACTGGTACGCTCTGGCCCAGGCCCGCATGGGGTGGGCGCTCAACATTGCGATTCCAGGCACTCCCATGCTTTTTATGGGCACCGAATGCCACCACTACGGATATTGGAATCCCGCTAACGACCCGTTTGGGGATCACCGCTTCGATTGGTCCATTGCCGGCGACCCGACCGGTTGGGGAATGCGCAACCTGGTGACGGACGCGAACGGTGTTCGCTGGAACAATCCTGCTCTGCGCTGCGACAATGGTCCCCAGATCGTGCACTGCGATTTACAGAACAATGTCCTGGGATTCTTGCGGTGGGACGATGCAGGCAACGTCTTGCTGACGGTGATCAATTTGAGCGACAACCAGTGGGACCAGCGCATTTACGGGGTAAACATCGGCGGGACGGGCGATCACTGGGTGGAGATACTCAATTCGCAGTCTCCGCAATACGGCGGCTGGAACGATTCCGGAAACTATCTTGCGGACCTTGCTGTGCAGGCCGATGGGCGTTTTTACATTCGCCTGCCCAAATGGTCGGTGTTGATCTTTCGCAAGCAATGATTCAAAAGCACAAATGTGATTCGAACAATCGAATGGGACTTATTTAAGTATGGCGGAGAGGGTGGGATTCGAACCCACGGTCGAGTTTCCCCGACACTCGCTTTCGAGGCGAGCTCCTTCAACCACTCGGACACCTCTCCTCCTCGATTCTAAAGGAACCGCGAGTGCAGGGCAACGCTGGGTTATCTGGCACTTGCTCAGCTCGCACCCGCCAAAATTATTGTTTGCTTGCCGGCCGTAAGCGAAATGGAAGGAAGGCCGGGACGCGCTCGCGGTAAGCCTCGTAACGCGGGCCGAATCGAGCCGCTAATTCCTTTTCTTCCAGGCGGATCACCACTAAGGCGAAAGGGTACCAAATCACCAGGACGACCCAAAGCAGGGGCGTTCCTGCGAGAAGCGCGGCACCCAAGACCGCGCTGAACATTCCGGTGTAGCGCGGGTGGCGCACTCGGGAGTATAGCCCGCTTGAAAACATTTCCCCTGTGCCGGTAAGTTCGGCGTGGCCGACGAGCCTTCGACTGCCAAGCTCGCGTTCCACGCGGACGAAAAGATATCCTTCGACGGCAATCAAAGCGAAGCCCGCAGCGATCAAGAACCATGAAGGGGACGTGGCGGTCAGCAGCAGGCGCCGGAAAGTCCAGAGCGCCAATCCGCCGCAAGTCCACGCGGTGAGACCCGCAAACCAGAACGCAGCGCGAACGCGGGTTCGCCAGAATGAATTAAAGGGGTGAAGAATCAGCCAGTAGATCGGGATTGGCAATTCAAAGAAAAGAACGAACCAGGCGACGCCGTGGAGAAAACGCATTCAAATTGCTTTCGGATTCTTTTTTGCAAGCAAGGCGTGCAGAGGCGAGTAGCCGATCACGCCAAGGACCAGAAGCGCCCCACCCAGAACGAGCCACGACCACTGCGTCCAGCCCTGGTCCGCGCCCCACAATCCCCAGCTTGCCACGGCAGCGCCCGCCACGAGATAAAGGAGACGCGCCATCCCCGCAATGTTCGGCTCCGCCGCCATTCACGAACCTCACCAGGTGACGATTTACAGCGGTAGGCATCTTATCAGATGTTTTGCGCCTCTCTTGCGTTTGTGTCGGGCGGGGAGCGGTAAAACGGGGTTGACGCGGCGCGGATTTCCGGGGGAGGATGCTGGCGCAGTTCGGCCCACGCGAGGAGGCACAATTGAGCGCTCTTGAAAAGACATCCTGGAAGACCATGGAAATCGAGAAACTGAACGACAAGCTTTCGCGCCAGATGATATCGGGAGAGAACGCAACTATTTCCCAGCTCCTGCTGAAGAAAGGCGCCGTGGTTCCGCGCCATTCCCATATGAATGAGCAATATTCGTGGATCCTTTCCGGCGCATTGAAATTCATTTTCGACGACCGCGAAATTCTGGTGGGTGCGGGCGAAATTCTATTAATCCCGGCAAATGTCGCGCACTCGGCCGTGGCTCTGGAGGATACCGTCGATGTCGATATCTTCGCGCCGCGGCGCGAAGACTGGATCCGCAAAGAGGATTCCTACCTTCGCAAATAGTTTCGCTGCCGTGGGCGTCCGGTGGAAACGCTTCGCCCGCTTGCGCGTCTAACGACTATGGAAAAAGCTTGCCGTGATTCCGCGGGGCCCCCGCAGGTATAATTACCGGATGGCTTTGTGCGCCGCATATTCCCTTGCGAGGCAGGAATGAAATTGACCAGGAAAAAGCTGCGTTCGCGACTGTCCCTGGCGGCCGCCGTTGTTGGCGTGGCTGTACTTCTGGGCGCGGTGGCGCGTGCGGACCGGCCCTATGCGCCGAGCCGCGATTACGACTTGCAAAACGTGCGCGTCTCGCTCCACTTTGACCTCGATCAGCGCAAAGTGATCGGCGACGTCACGCACACGCTTTCCACGTTGCGCGACGGCGTTACGCATCTGGACTTCGATTGCGCCGAACTCACGGTTTCAAGCGCGCGCGTCAACGGCAAGGATGCCGCTTTTGACCTGCGCGAAGACAAATTGCACGTGCAACTGGCACAGCCCGCAAAATCCGGCGAAAAATTCGAAGTCGAATTGAAGTACGAAGGCAAGCCGACCTCCGGACTTTATTTCATCCTGCCGGACAAAGACGATCCCGGCCGAGCCAGGGAAATCTGGACGCAAGGAGAAGCGGAAGACACGCACCACTATATTCCCATCTACGATTACCCCAACGACCGCACGACTTCCGAAATGATTCTGACCGTGCCGGGAGATTGGCTTACCGTTTCCAACGGAAAGCTGCTGGGCGTTCAGGACGCGCCCAACGGCCAAAAGACCTGGACGTGGCGGCAATCGTTGCCGGTCTCGACCTATCTGATTTCCTTTGTGGCTGGCGAATACAAAGAAAAGAAGGACACCTGGCATAACATTCCGATTACGTACAATGTCCCGCGCGGGATGGAAGACACGATCGATCCCACCTTCAGCCACACCAAAGAAATGCTGGACTTCTTTGCGGACCGCTTTGGCGTGGCGTATCCGTGGGACCAATACGCGCAAACAGCTGTCGATGACTTTGTCGCTTCCGGCATGGAGAACGTGAGCGCGACAACGCTGGCGGCTCGCGACATGTTGCACGCCGAACTTGCATCCGAAAAACCCGAAGCCGAGGATGGCCTGATTTCCCATGAAATGACACACCAGTGGTTCGGCGACCTGGTCACATGTAAGGACTGGACCAACACATGGCTCAATGAAGGCTTCGCGACGTTCGGCGCGAATCTGTGGGAGGAGCACTACTACGGCGTGGATGCGTCGTCGTACCGCTACTGGCGCGATCAGAATACCTGGATGCAGTCGAAGGAGCTTTACCCGATCCCGATTGTCACGCGCGACATCAACGATTCGGTGGAATACGTCGGCAACGTCTACGACAAAGCGGGCTGGGTGATTCAAATGCTCCGCGAGCAGATGGGCGACGAAGCATTCTTCCGCGCCCTCAAGCATTACCTCGAAATCAACCGCTTGCAAAACGTGGTCAGCGCGGACCTGGCCAAGGCCCTCGAAGAATCGTCGGGCAAAAACGTTGACCAGTTTTTTGACCAATGGATTTACGGCGCCGGGGCGCCGCGTTTCATCGTACGAGCCGCGTACGATGATGCGGGCAAGAAGGTCAGCCTCAGCGTCAAGCAGACGCAAAAAGTGGAGGGGCGCGTCGGACTATTTCGCGTGCCAATCGAAGTTTCGATTACCACTTCGAGCGGCGAGAAACTCTTCCCCATCGAAGTCTCCAAGGCCGATGAAACGTTTTCTTTCCCCGTTGACGGGCCGCCGTTGATGGTTCTCTTTGACAAGGGCGACAAAATTCTGAAATCCGTCGACTTCCAGAAGTCGCCGGAAGAATGGATGCGTCAACTGCGAACCGCGCCCGACGTTCCGGACCGCGCCGACGCGGCTTTTGCCCTCGGCAGCCTCCGCGATAACGAAGCCGCGGCGAACGCCCTGGGAGAGGCGGCGCAGCACGACAAATTCTGGGGCGTGCGCGAAGAAGCTTTACGCTCGCTGGGGCGCATCAGTTCGCCGGCGGCGAGGAAGCAAGTGCTGTCCGCGCTTTCCAACGACCAGCCATGGGTCCGCGCCGTCGCCGTCGATCAGCTGGGCAAGTTCCGCGGCGACGAGGAAATCGCCAAGCGCCTGCAAAACATTTACAAGGACGACAAAGCGTATTCCGTGCGCGGCGCGGCGTTGCAATCCCTGGCCCTGGACAAGGCTTCCAACGCCGAGGCCATCCTCGAAAAAGCGCTCACGATTTCTTCGCCGGATGATGTGCTGCGCAAAGCTGCGCTCCGCGCCATGGGTTCGCTGGGGGACAATTCCGCTGTCCCGGCGCTCATCGAATGGTCCTCGCCGGGAAAACCGTCCATCCTGCGTGGAATCGCCATCGGGTCGCTGGGGCGTGTGGACCTGAAGAATCACGAGATCACCACGCGCTTGATTTCGTATTTGAATGAGTCATCCTTCGATATCCGGTATGCGTCTATTTTTGCCCTGGGGCGCCGCGGCGATCCCACGGCCGTCGAGCCTCTCGAGGCGTTGCTGAAGACGGGACAGCTGTCGATCGGCGTTCCGCACGCTCTGGAAGATTTGATCGATAAGCTAAAGGGGCAAGGCGCGCCGCAAAAGGGTCCATCATCAACGGACCAGAAAAATGGCGATGCCGCCAACGGGGTAACGAACAACACTCAAGAGGTTCTGGATCGGCTCGATCATCTCGAGCATCAACTCACAGACATGAATGATCGCCTACGCCGGATCGAAGCGTCCCTTCCGGGGAGCAAGAGCGACTGAGAAGAGCGCGTGACCCGTGATTCGTGACCCGTGACTCGTGGAAAATCTTTCCCGCACGGCGGCCGGCGCCTTGGCAACTTAGTGAAAGGCAATAACGGCGCCGGGGCTATTTACCCCGTTAAGTCAACGTAGGCTATAATGCGGCCTGCCTGGTGGCCCTTGCCTACCTCCGCCAAGATTGCAAAATTCGGCCCTGTGGTCGCGGGTCTGCTGATCGCTCTTCTGGTCGTTGTTGTCGAGGGGTTCCGTGCGTTTCCCGCAAATCGCCTGCACTCCGGAGTTCTCCAAGCGGCTGTGATTGTCTGGGCGGCTATTACTGTTTCCCTTGTGGTGTCCGCCGCACTTGCTTTCCTCGCCAGCGAAAAACAACGCCGCCTTTCGGTCGGTTCATTTCAAATCGAGCAGGCGCGACTGCGATCAGAAAGCATGTTTTCGGCCTCCTTCCGCCTGAGCCCCGACGCCATGGCGATTAATGCGGTCCCAGGAGGGGAATTTCTGGAAGTTAACGACACCTTTACACGCCTTGTGGGATACACACGGGAAGAGATCGTTGGCATGACGGCGATGCAAATGAACTTGTGGGTGGACCCTTCCCACCGGGCCAGGGTCATGGCCAAACTCCAGGAAGGATCGGAAGTGCGGGACGAGGAAATTTATTGCCGGACGAAGTCCGGCGAGACGCGCATCTTCCTGTTTTCGGGCAAGGTCATTGAGCAGGGCGGACGCCCTCTTTCCCTAACCCTGGCCCGGGACGTCACTGAACGCAAAAAGACGGAAGAAGCGCTTCACGCCAGCGAGGAGCGCTTCCGGAACCTGATTCAGGATTCGCACGTGGGTATCCTCCTGCTCGGACCTGCCACCGAAGCTATTTTTGCCAATCAGGCGGCTCTCGATATGTTCGGTTTGAGATGGAACGAAGCCATGGGGAACAATATCTCACGAATCTTTACCCCGATTCGCGAAGACGGAACGGACCTCCCGCGAACGATGTTGCCCGGAGTTCGAGCCATCGAAACCCGGAAGACGATTCGAAACCAGGTGGTCGGGTGGCGCCGGCCGGAGTCAAACGACGTCCTTTGGACTTTGATCGGCGCTATCCCTCAGTTAACGGACGAGGGAGAAATTACAAGCGTAATTCTATCTCTGACAAACATAACGGAGCTGAAAAGAGCGGAGGAGGCCCTGCGCGATAGCGAGCAGCTCTTCCGCTCTTTGGTGGAAAACTTGCACGTTGGTGTCGTGCTCCTTGGAGCCAATCAAGAAATCCATTTCGCAAATCGGGCAAGCTTAAAGATGTTTGGGATGGGAGAACATCAAGTTGTGGGGAAGAAAATCACGGATCTGGCCCCAACTCCAATCCACGAGGATGGGACAGAAATGCCGTTTCCCAATCGTCCTGCGACCCGCGCGATTGCGTCCAAGCAAGCGGTCCTGAATTGGGTGATGGGTTATCAGCTTCCAAGCTCGGCCGACGTATTGTGGCTGCAAGGCGAAGCCGTGCCTTTGTTTGACGAGAACGGAGAGGTGGAAAGGGTGATTGCGGCGTTCAGCGACATTACCGAACGAAAGCAGGCGGAAGAAGCGCTGCGCGCAAGCGAAGAGCGATTCCGAGGCCTTATTGAAGCCATGCACGTGGGGGTCGTCTTGCTCGGACCTGCAACGGAAACTAGATATGTCAACCAGGCGGCACTTGATATGTTTGGTGTGACCATGGAGCAAGCGCTCGGGAATCGAATTCCCTTACATTATTTCACGTCCATTCTGGAAGACGGAACGAAAATCCCAAGGTCGGTGTTGCCCGGAGTTCGAGCGGCCGAAACCAAGCAAACAATCCGCAACCAGGTAGTCGGGTGGCAACGGGCAGACTCAAACGAAGTCCTTTGGACATTAGTCGACGCCGTTCCCCAGTTGACTCCACAGGGCGAAATCGGGGGCGTGATCCTTTCCATCACAAATATTACGGGGATGAAGAGAGCAGAAGAAGCTCTGAAAAAGAGTGAAGAGCTGTTCCGTACTCTGGTTCAAAACTCGGATGTAGGCGTGGTGCTGTATGGACCGAATCACGAAATCCAATTCGCAAATCGTGCAAGCCTCGCCATGTTCGGAAGGAAAGAAGAGGAAGTCTTAGGAGAGAAAGGCGTCGATCTGAGTCTGACGCCGGTTACCGAAGATGGAAGCGAAATGCCGCTTTCGATGCGTGCCGTCCCCAGAGTATTCGCAACCACGCGGGCGGTCCTGAATGAGGTGACGGGCTGGCGGCGCGCCGGCTCGAAGGACGTTTTGTGGCTCCAAGGAGGAGCCGTCCCCTTGTTCGGCGAAAATGGCGACCTGGAAGGGGTGCTCACATCGTTTGTCGACATCAGCAAACGAAAGGTTGCGGAAGAGGCGCGCCGCGCCAGCGAGCAGCGGTTCCGCACTCTGGTTGAAAACTTGCACGTGGGCGTCGTGTTGCTTGGACCGAATCAAGAAATTCAGTTCTCAAATCGCGCAAGGTCGGAAATGTACGGGATGTCGCAAGAGCAGAGTTTGGGGAAGAGAGCGATCGATCTTGGCATGACTCCGCTCAACGAGGATGGAACGGAAATGCCGTTTTCGATGCGTCCTGTGGCGCGAGCGATAGCGACCAAGAAAGCAGTTTTGAATTGGGTGATGGGTTGGCGCCTCGCTGCCTCCGAAGATGTGGTGTGGATTCAAGGAGAAGCCGTGCCTTTGTTCGGTGACAACGGCGAGTTGGAAAATGTCATCGCAGCGTATAGCGACATAACTAAATGGAAGCAGGCGCAGGAAGCGTTACACCAGCTTTCGACGCGGTTGCTCCAGCTCCAGGATGAAGAGCGGCGGCACCTTGGCCGGGAGCTCCACGACGTTTTGGCGCAAAGCGTGATGGCCGTAAATCTGGATCTGGCACAAGTGGCGCGCTCTTCGGTTCCATTGGACAAACGGGCAAAGCGCGCGCTTTCTGAAGCCCGCAGCATACTGGGGGAGATGTCGCGAGAGATTCGAACGCTCTCCTATCTCTTGCATCCTCCCGTGCTGGACGAGTTGGGCCTGGCTTCCGCCATTCAAGAATATGCTACTGGATTCAGTGAGCGGAGCGGGATTACATTGGGACTAGAAGTGCAGCCGGGCTTTGGACGGTTGCCTCAGGAAGCCGAGACGGCGCTATTCCGTATCGTGCAGGAGAGCCTCTCGAATATTCAACGGCACTCCGGCAGCCGGACTGCAAAGATTCGCCTGCGCGCGGATTCTTCCTGTGTCGAACTGCAGGTGAGCGATGAAGGCCGGGGGATGGACCAGATTTCAGTGGAGCGCGGAAGCGGCGCGGCAACCCGCCTGGGAGTTGGAATCCTAGGCATGCGCGAACGCATGATACAGCTCAGAGGAAAACTCGAAGTGGAATCCACCCCGTCGGGAACGACAGTGCGGGCTATCATCCCATTGATGATTGAGGTGTCGAATGCCTCTTCGCATCCTCGTAGCGGATGACCATCACGTCGTTCGTACTGGGCTCCGGACACTCCTGGAAACCAAGCGAGGGTGGCAAGTCTGCGCCGAAGCCGCGAACGGCCGTGAAGCAGTGGAAAAGGCCGGAAAGCTGAAGCCGGACGTGGCCGTCCTGGATATCGGAATGCCTTTGCTGAACGGGATTGAAGCCACACGGCAGATTCGCAAAATTTCACCTCAAACGGAAGTTCTCATTTTAACCATGCACGATTCTGAACTCATGATCCAGGGGGTTCTGGAGGCGGGAGCGCACGGGTACATCCTGAAAGACGATGCGGATCGCAATCTGCTCGCAGCCGTGGAAGCGCTCCGCCTTCACAAGCCGTACCTGTCCTCGAGGGTATCCGCGGCTGCGCCAAAAACCGCGCTGTCATCTGATGAAGTTCCCGTGGCAGGGCGTCGCCGTTTGACGCCCCGTGAGCGTGAAATCCTGCAGCTCCTGGCCGAAGGGAAGGGCAACAAGGAAATCGCCGAATTCCTGGGGATCAGCGTGAAAACGGCGGAAACGCACCGCGCCAATATCATGCTCAAACTGAATTTCCATTCGATCACGGACCTGGTCCGCTACGCCGTGCGCAATCAGATTATTCAGAGCTAGTACGTTACCTCCTCGCCTACAGCTAATTCCCTAGGGAATCAGCCGAATTTCATTCGCTTTTCCGGCAAGGCACAATTCGAAGCAAAAGAAAACGTTTTTGGTTCTCTTGGAGTGTGCCATGGCCTCCGGCAATCGCCGCATTCGCATCCTGATCGCAGACGACTCGCGGAAAGCTTTGCTTTCGGTTTGCAAATACCTCGAGTTCGAGGGAGATTTCGAAATCGTCGGGACCGCCACCGATGGCCAGCAACTTTTGCGCAAGGCGCAGCTCTTCCGTCCTGACCTGGTGTTAACCGATTTGAGTATTCCTCGAATCAATGGGCTCCAGGCGGCGACCTTATTGCGAAGGTCCTTTCCTAAGCTACGCATCATCATCTTCACGGAATTGGACGGCCTTTCCCTCCGCGACGAGTGCCTGCGCAGTGGGGCCGATGGCTTTGTCGAAAAAAGCCAAATGCCTGAAAAACTTATGGAGGAAGTCCGCAGGCTCTTTCCGGACAATCCCGCGCAGAAGTGACCTTCAACGCGCCTCATCGGCGGGGACTACTCTCAGAATGCCACGGGCCCTGGCCAGGCGGATTCGAGCAAACCCAGGTGTCAAGCGTCAGGCTTCGGTCCCACTGCGCCCCTGAAAGCTCGCAAAAAAGAGGAGCAAAACGAAATCATGCCGGCTAGTTCCTATCGAATTCTGTTGATTGAGGAGGACTCCGGGTTAACCCAACGCATCCGCGGCATGTTCTCGTTGGGGCAAGAACCTGTTTTCAAGGTGGAAGCGGTGAAGTCTTTGCAAGCCGTTGCGCCAAAGTTGGCGGGCGAAAAATTTGACGCCGTCCTCGTGGGGTTACCTGTTCGTGGCGCAAACAAAAATGCCGGCATGATTGAGATTCGCTCTCACTGCGGTTCTTTTCCGATCGTCGTTCTGGTTTCCCGGAACAGGGGAGCACTCGGGAAGCAGTTCGTAAAAGAGGGCGCCACTGAATGCTTGCTGAAAGAAAGTATCAATCGGGATTCGTTGCGAATCGCCCTGCGTTACGCCATTGAGCGCGAAGAAGCGGAGAGCGCGGCGCGCCAAATCGAGCAACGTTTCCGGGATCTTTTCGAAAACACAAAGGACGTTCTCTTCACGCTGGATCTGAACGGGAATATCACTGCATTGAACCGGTCCGGGGAGGAGTTGTTGGGATTGTCGCGGAGCGAGGCTTTAAAACTCAACATCAAGAGCATTGTGGCCCCGGAGCATCAAGCCACTTGCCACGAGATGATGCAGCGTATCCTCGATGGCAAACCCTTGCAACATTTTGAGATCAATCTGATCGGCAAAGACGGCCGGAAAGTGATTTTCGAGGCCAGCGCGCGCCTGATTCATTTCGGCGGCAAAAAAGAGAGCGTGCAAGGGATCGCTCGCGATGTTACCGAACGCCGCCACTTGGAGAACATCTCCCGGCAATCGCAAAAGTTCGAAGCGATCGGCCGTTTCTCCGGAGGGTTGGCCCATGATTTCAACAATTTGTTGTGCGTGATCAGCGGACACGCGGAGGTCTTGTCGGAACGGCTGGACCCGACGGATTCAGTCATCAATCATGTTCATCAAATCAAGAAGGCGGCAGATAGCGCTGCTGCTCTGACTCGCCAGCTTCTGGCATTCAGCTGCAAGCAGGTTATCCATCCTCGAACTATGGCTCTGAACTCCATCATTCTGGAAACGGGCAAACTCCTCGGCCGATTGATCGGCGAGCACATAATATTTGTCACCGCGCTCGACCCGGCCTTGGGCCATGTCCGTGTGGACCCGGTGCAAGTCGAGCAGGTGCTCATGAATCTGGTGCTCAACGCGCGGGACGCGATGACGCAGGGAGGAAAACTCACGATCGAAACTTCCAACGTCTCTCTGGACGAAAATCAAAAGTCAAAGCACTCGTATGTGCCCGCCGGAAATTATGTCCAGGTATCGGTGACCGATACGGGCTGCGGCATGACCGAAGAAACGCTGAGCCGCATATTCGAACCCTTCTACACGACAAAAGAACGTGGCAAGGGAACAGGGCTGGGTCTGGCCACAGTTTATGGAATCATCAAACAGAGTGGGGGATTTATATGGGTCTACAGCGAATTGGGACACGGGACAAGTTTCAAAATCTACCTGCCTCGGGTGGACACTCCTCTGACGCCTCTGCGCCCTAGCAAACCGCTGAAAGGCGTCCAAACCGGGACGGAGACGGTATTGCTTGTGGAAGACGCCGAGCCGCTGCGGACTCTGACCAAAGAAATCCTGGAACGCAGCGGCTACATCGTTCTCGAGGCCGCGAACGGGATTGAGGCCATTGAAGTTGCGAACAACTCTCATGCAGCAATCGACTTGCTTCTGACCGATGTCATCATGCCGAACATGGGAGGCGAACGGCTCGCGGCCGAGTTGTTGCGCATTCGCCCAAGCCTGAAAGTGCTGTATATGTCGGGATATCCGAATGATGGAATGGCCTGGTCTGGAACTCTGGCGTCTGCAGTGGCCCTGCTCGAAAAGCCATTTACCCGTGAGATTCTGATGCGAAGGCTCCGGCAGGTACTTGACGGGGAACAAGACAGCTCGAGCTAGCCCATTAGGAGGCCGCAATTTTTTCACGAACTTCCGGTGCGTCACGCGAGTTCGTTTCAGGAAGGTGCGCCAATTACTGCGTTGAGACGGCTTTATTCCGCGAGCAGAATTCGCAGGTCGCGCAGATTATTTCCCGTGGGCCCGGTTTCGATCGTGTCGCCCAGCGCGCGGAAAAACGTGTAGGAATCGCTGCGCCGGAAATAATTGGCCGGGTCGAGCCCCAGGGTTTGTGCACGCACTAATGTTTCGCCGTTTGCGATCGCCCCAGCCGCGGGACTGGAACCATCGACGCCATCTGTCCCCGCGCTCAGCACTGCAATCTTGCGACCTGCAATCTTCCTCACGGCGGCGAGCACGAACGCCAGGTTTCTCCCGCCGACTCCGTCGCCGGTCACCGGGGAGCTGACTTCGCCATCTGCGATCACGGCCACGGACTTTCCGGGATTGGCTTCTTTGAGCGCCACGAGTTGCGCCAGCAGAAAATCCACGGCCTTTTCGACCGGCCAATTATCCGTCGTGTTGTCGCATATGGTGACGAATTCCGCGGATTCCGAAGCGCGGTGTGCGGAATGAAATAAGTCGTGGCGGCCGAGCAAAATCTGAAACGCGGTGCGGCCAGGATCAAGCGCGGGATCTCCTGCCTTCGGAGTTTCCGGGATGGACTCAGGGTGTTCGAACCGCGTTCGAATGCTCGGGGGCAGCTTCGAAAGCAAATCGTAACGGCGGACCACGTCGCACGCGTCCGAAACCGTCGTCGGGTCAGGCAGTGTCGGTCCGGACGCCAGCGCCGACTCTTGCCCTTCGGGCACGTCAGTGACGCCGAGCGTGACCTTCATCGCCGCGCCCGCAGCGACTGCCAGGCGCCCCCCTTTCACGGCCGAGAAATGTTTGCGGACGGCGTTGATTTCGTCGATGGAGGCGCCGCAGGTGACCAGAACGCGATTCATCGCCTGCATGTCTTCGAATGTGATAGTGGCATCGAGCGGAAGTTCGACGAGCGCCGAGCCTCCTCCGGACAAGAGAAAGAAAACCAGGGTGCGCCGATTCGTGGCGGCGAGAAAATCCAGAATCGCGCGTCCGGCAACGAAACTCCCGCTGTCGGGGACAGGATGCCCTGCAACGATCGCCCGGAGGCCATCAGGCAGCCCTGACGCAGCGGTCGGCGCAACCACAATGCCTTCGGCACGGAAATCCGGGGTTAGCAATTCCGCAAGCCCGCGAGCCATCGCCACGGAAGCCTTGCCGATAGCGACGGTGGAAATCCTTTCGAACGCGGCAAGATCCACAGGCGCGCCATTCACGAAAATGCGCGAGCCCGCGCGGCCTAGCTTGCGGTGCATCGCGGAGGGAATGTCGATCGCCGCCAGCGTGTCGCGAAAAATCTGGAGCGCGGCTTGTTTGAGGTCGGCCATTCGGACTGGTAGGACGGGCTTCAGCCTGTCTGCTTTTGGTAGACCCGCATCCAAAACCGACAGGCTGAAGCCCGTCCTACTCTGAGCTACCCTTTCACAAACGCGGCCACGCCCGCGCGTGCCACTTCGGTGTCCTCGTCTTCGGTCCCTGCGCTCACGCCAATTCCGCCCACACATTGGCCGCTCACTTCGAGCATGAGCCCGCCGCGGATAGGCGTCTGGCGCGCGCGGCTCCCAATCGCGAGTCCCAGCGACAGAAGAACGCTCACTTCGTCGCCACTGCGCGCGGGGCCTGTGTTCTGGCGCCGGATAGCCGCGGCATGGGCTTTGTTGATCGCGATGTCGATCGAAGCGGGCTTCGCGCCGTCCATGCGGGCGAACGCCATCAAGAACCCGCCATCGTCCACCACGGCGATATTCATGGGCACACCGATGCGAGCGGCTTGGGCCTTGGCCGCGTCCAAGATGGCCTCAGCGCCTTCGAGCGTAAGTTTCGGATGATTGAGCGATACGTGTGCCATTTGCTGTCCCCCTATTTGAATGATTGCAAGCTTTTCTGATACCTGAGTTATGCCTCACCTAGACAATGCAATTCAATTTTTCCGCAGCGCATCCGGGTTCAGGATCGTCGGAGGGCGCTTGCCGGAGAACAAGGCGATCGCGTTTTCTGCGGCAATCATCGCCATTCGAGTGCGCGTTTCGACGGAGGCCGATCCAAGATGCGGCGCGAGGACCACGTTGTCGCGCCGCAGCCCGTCAGGGATCAGCGGTTCGCGCTCGAATACATCGAGCGCCGCGCCGGCGATAACGCCATGTTCCAATGCATCGATGAGCGCCGCCTCCTGCACCACCGGACCGCGCGTGGTGTTGATCAGGAACGCCGTCCGCTTCATTTTCGCAAGTTCCGCGGGCCCGACCAATCCCCGAGTGGCGGCATTGAGCGGAACGTGAAGAGACAAGAAATCCGCCTGCTCGAAGACCGCATCTCGCGAAAGGTACTCGGCGCTTAATTCCTTTTCGATCTCAGCAGCGGCGCGCGTCGTACTGTTGTAAATAATACGCATGCGGAATCCCGAAGCGCGCCGCGCCACGGCCCGTCCGATGCGGCCGAGTCCGATAATGCCCAGTGTTTTGCCCCAGACGTCGGTCCCGCAAAGCTGGTCCAGGTTCCATTTCGTCCACGCACCGGACCGCGCCATGCGGTCCCCCTCGACGAGGCGCCGCGCGACCGCCATCAGAAGTGTCCAAGCAAAATCGGCGGTCGTCTCGTCCAGCACGCCGGGCGTGTTGGTAACGGCGACGTTTCGTTCCGTGCATGCGGGGACGTCGATATTGTCGAAGCCGACTGCCACGTTGGCAACGATCCGCAGATTTGGCCCCGCCGCCTCGAGCAGTTCGTGGTCGACTTTTTCCGTGAGCAGGCAGATGAGCGCATCTTTGCCCGAAACTCGCTGCAAAACTTCGGCTCTGGGTGGACGTTCCTCCCCAACCCAGTATTCGACGTCAAAATGTTCCGCCAACTTCTTGCGCGGCTCCTCAAACAGAACATGCGTGGCAAATAATTTCGGCTTGCTCACCCGCGGCCTCGTCGCTTGAAAAGCAACTGGGGAGAGTAACACAGCTGAAGTAGCGCAGGCTTCAACCTGTGGGTTTTCGTTCTTGCAAGGACTAACCCCCGCCGGATGAAGCCCGCGCTGCATTATTGTGGAAGCTTGATGACCCGTTTGGGAGTTCTCCAGCTGCGCGGCCCGAAATGCAAGGTGACCGTGGCGCCGCGCATGAGCGGCGAGGCCTCCAGCACGGGGGCAATCACTTTAAAAATCGCCTCAGCGTCCGGCCCATAGACGAAGTACCGGCCTTCGCTGCCGTCGGCGGGAAGAGAATGCCCGTCGTATTCACCGACCTTGGCTTCTGCAATGGCGGTCTGAATTTCGTCGCCGAGCGCATACACATATTGAAAATTGGTGGAACCGTACGGGAAATGCACTTCCACTTCCTGCGCCGAAGGGCCGTTCTTCGAGGCATTTCTTTCGCCGAATAGTTTTGACAGCAGGCCCATGATTCCCATCTCCATTTATATCGTATTGCGATATAGTTCACCTGAGAGAGATGAATCTCGCGGAACGACCACCGGGCGGCTGGACGGCCGATTCTTGCCCCATCGCTGCGTATAATCTTAACCCGATCCATGCCATTTTCGCGACCTTTCTGGCCACGCGGGAGGGCCGGGACCGGCCAGGCCGGACCGCGCGTTGACTCCACCTAAAGGCCGAGACTATAGTGGCCGAGAGACCCGCGAATCCCTTTGATGCGACCGCAACTTATCCGCGAACTCGAGACCCTCCTGGGGCCGAAGGCGGTGCTGTCCGCCCCCGAAGATTTAATGCTCTACGAATATGACGGGTCGGTGGAGCTGGGATCTCCCCGCTGCGTCGTTTTCCCCGCCTCTGCGCAAGACGTCGCCGGGATCGTCCGCCTCGCCAATCGCCTTGAAACTCCGATCGTCGGCCGAGGCGCCGGCACGGGCCTTTCCGGCGGAGCGATTGCGCGCAGCGGCGGTATCGTCGTGGTGTTCTCGCGCATGAACCGCATTCTCCAAGTTGATGCGGCGAATCTTCGCGCGGTTGTTCAGCCAGGGGTCGTGAATCTCGACCTGTCGCGAGCGGTCGACCATCTGGGCCTCTATTTTGCGCCCGATCCTTCCAGCCAAAAATCGTGCACGATTGGCGGAAACGTCTCCGAAAATTCCGGCGGTCCGCACACGCTGGCGTATGGAGTGACGTCCAATCACGTCACGGGCCTCGAACTGGTTCTGCCTGACGGAGAAATCGTACGCATCGGCGGCAAAAGCATCGAGACCTCGGGCTACGATTTGTGCGGCCTGCTGGTCGGCTCCGAAGGAACTTTGGCGCTTGTCACGGAAATCACCGTGAGATTGATGCGCAAGCCGGAAGCGGTGAAGACGCTGCTCGCGGTGTACGACACTCTTGACGACACCACGGAATCCGTCGTCGAAATTACCGTGCGGGCGATTACTCCCGCCGCGTGCGAGATGCTGGACGGATTCACACTTCGCGCGGTTGAGGATTACGTTCATGCGGGATTTCCCAAGGACTGCGCGGCGGTGCTGCTGATCGAAGTTGAAGGGCTCAAGGAAGCCGTGGAAGCGCAAGCCGCCGAAATCACGGAAGTGTGCCGCGAACATCGCGCGAGAGAGGTGCGAGTCGCGCGCAACGATCAGGAACGCAACCTTTTGTGGAGAGGCCGAAAGGAAGCGTTCGGCGCAATGGGGCGCATTTCGCCGATGTACTACGTGCAGGATGGAGTCATCCCGCGCACCCGGCTTCCGGAAACGCTGCGGCGCATCGAGGAAATCAGCCGCAAGTACGATTTGCAGATCGGCAACATTTTCCATGCCGGCGACGGCAATCTGCACCCGCTCATCCTGTTTGACGAGCGCGACCGCGAGCAATTCGCGCGCGTGGTCGCCGCAGGCGGAGAAATCATGCGGCATTGCGTGGAGGTGGGCGGCGCGCTCACCGGCGAGCATGGAATCGGCATGGAAAAGAATGAGCTCATGCCCCTCATTTTCACGCCGGAGGATCTCGCCCTGATGGAGCGCGTCCGCGCCGCGTTCAATCCCGCCGGGCGGTTGAATCCCGGCAAAGTGCTGCCCATGGGAAAGGCCTGCGGAGAAATCCGTGTGCCGCCGATGCCGGCCTCCGCGACGATTCCCACATGAACCGGCCCGCGCAAGGTTCCTTCACACGCCTGGAAGAAATTGCGGGCGGCGCGCACGTCGTCACGGACGGCGCGGAAATTGCCTCGCGCGAAGTGTGCGGCGTGCGTCCTGCCGTCATTGTCCGGCCGGCCGATGCCGCCCAAATTGCGGAAATTGTTCGCTTCGCCGACGCGGAAAAATTAGCCGTGATTCCCATGGGTAGTGGCACAAAGCTCGGCATCGGCTTGCCGCCTTCGCGATACGACATTGCCCTCGATCTTTCCCGGATGAACCGGGTGCTCGCGTACGATCCCCACGACCTTACACTCGGTGTCGAGCCTGGCGTGCAAATTGAGGATCTGCTGCGCACGCTGGCAGAGCAAAAGCAATTCCTGCCGCTTGCAGTTCCGTTCTCGGACCGCGCGACGATTGGCGGGATCGTCGCCTCGAATTCGAGTTCGCCGCTACGCCACGCTTACGGAGCAGTCCGCGATTTCTGCCTCGGCATGGAATTTGTTGCGGGGGAAGGGTCGCAGGCGAAGAGCGGCGGACGCGTCGTAAAGAATGTGACGGGCTACGATCTGCATAAGTTGCTGATCGGTTCGCTGGGCACGCTCGCCGTCATCACGCGGGTGAATTTCCGCACGTTTCCGAAGCCGCCGGCGCAGGGAATGTTCGTCGCATCCTTTTCCACGCCGGAAACTGCGTTTGGTTTCTGCCGCGCGATCGCCCACTCCGTTCTCGCTCCACAAATGGTGGAAGTCGCGGGCCCCGGCGCGGGGCGTCTTATCTTTTCGACTGAGGCCTCCGCGCGAATCACCCCGATGCAGTGGGCGGTTGTCATCTCAGCGGCGGGCCAGCCCTCCGTCGTGGACCGATATGCGCGCGAACTTGGCCATTTGGCAGGCGCTGCGAATGCCGCAGAGTTCCTTCCAATTCATGAGACCGAGCAATCCACCATTTTCGCTCGAATCCGGGAATTTCCGAGGCTGGTTTTGGAAGCCGCGCCGGACGCCGCAATTTTTCGGATTGGGGTCCTGCCGGCGGCAATCCCTTCTTTGCTCAACGGTCTTAGCGAAGTTGCCAAGCGTAATGGAACTGACCTCGCAACGCTCACACGCGCATCCGGGATCGTGTACGCCGCATTTTTTGCCCAGGCCGGAAGCGAAGCGGCATCTCCCGTTAATGCGAGTGTCGTCAAAGAAATATTCCGCATTTGCACGCTGCCCGAAAACAGTGCCCATGCCATGCTGGAATGGTGTCCTTCAGAAATGAAACGCGTGGGCGTTGACTTATGGGGACCCTGGCGGGATGAGTTTGTCCTGATGCGGCGCGTGAAGGATGCATTCGACCCGCACAAGGTCCTCGCCCCAGGCCGTTTCGCGGGCGGAATATAATCTCATGACCGGCAAAGTCGCAGGCGTGGAGCAAACTCCCGGCCCGAAACCGCACAGCGGATTTTCGGGCGCGGACATCCCTGCGTACGACGACTACGCGCACTGCGTTCACTGCGGCCTGTGCTTGAATCATTGCCCCACCTACAAACTTTGGGGCCTCGAAGCCGATTCCCCGCGCGGACGAATCCGCCAGATTGTGCTGGTGGACCAGGGCCGTCTGCCGCTCGGCGACTCCTTCGTGAAACATATCGATCAATGTCTCGATTGCCGCGCGTGCGAGACGGCGTGCCCCTCGGGCGTCGAGTACGGCAAGCTGGTGGAAGCGGCGCGCGCGCAGATCGAGCAGAATTTCCGGCGGCCATTTTTCTCGCGAGTGGCGCGCGATTTCGTGTTCCGTGGCTTGCTCCCTTACCCGAGGCGCATCGCCGTCCTGGCGCGGCTACTTTACGTATATCAGCGCTCCGGCCTGCAATCGCTCGCTCGCGCGACGGGAATCCTGCGATTGTTTGGGCTGGCAGATAGGGAAAGGCTACTGCCGCCGATCGATCGTAAATTTTTCTTCTCGAAGCTCGGACGGACTTATCCGGCGGTTGGCCATCGGCGCGCGCGAGTGGCCTTGTTTGCCGGATGCGTGGCGCAAGTAAGTTTCTCGGCGCTGCACGAAGCGACCATTCGTGTCCTCACCGCGAACGGCTGTGAAGTCGTCGTCCCCTCCGGGCAGACATGCTGTGGCGCGCTCGCCGCGCACGCCGGTGTTCGCGATGTGGCGCGTTCCCTCGCGCGTACGAACCTCGACGTTTTCCTCGGCGATGAATTCGACGCGGTGATCACCAACGCCGCGGGATGCGGGTCAACGCTGAAAGAGTACGAGCACCTCTTTGCTGCCGGGACAACAGAACACGACAAGGCACACGAATTTCGACGGAAGATGCGGGACGTTACCGAGTTCCTCGCCGATCTCGGTCTCTCCGCGCAACTCGCCGCGTTGCCGATACGCGTCACCTATCAGGATTCCTGCCACCTTCTCCACGGGCAAAAAGTCCGCGAGGCCCCGCGCAAGCTGCTGCGCGCCATCCCCGGATTGGAACTCGTCGAAATGGCCATGGCGGATTACTGCTGCGGGTCCGCGGGATCCTACAACGTCACGGAGACGCAAACCTCGCTCGACCTTTTGGCGGAAAAAATGAAGCACGCGCGCGCCACCAACGCGCCGGTGATTGTCACCGCAAATCCCGGCTGCCTGCTACAGATGCGCGCTGGTGCGGAGATTCACTCGACGGGGCAGGAAGTGGTGCACGTCATGGAACTGCTTGATCGCGCGCTTTCGTAGGACGGGCTTCAGCCTGTCTGCTTTGTTGCAGATCGCTATGCCAAAACCAGACAGGCTGAAGCCCGTCCTACTTTTCTCCAATTAAATACTTGCAGCCGCGCGGGCCCATCTTCGCACAGTGGACGGCATCGGCGGGAACATCGCAGCGCTCCCCCGCGCTAAAAGTGCGCGTTTCGCCGCCCTGCGTCAGTGTCATTTCGCCATCCAGGATGATGTGCGCCGTTTCCACGGCGTGCGTGTGGTCGGGATAAAACGCGTTCGGCCCATCCTGCCAGACGTAGGTGTGAAGAAATCCTTCACCGTGCAACTGGTGTTCCAACGATTTTTGATCGGCGGTCATATGCTCAGTCTTTGCTACAGGGCTCTATGCTTGCTATTCCTTCGGGCGGAATATCCCGGCGGTAATTCGGGCGACCATTCGCCTTGGAACAAGCCGCACAGTTTCCGCGCCCAGCCAATTCGTGAAGCCTGAAATCACCGAACTTTTCCCAGCCGCAAGAGCCGCAAGTCCAACGCGCGCGACCTTTTCCGCTGATTCCGGAGCGCGCCGCGTGTGGTTGCGCTGCCCCGCAACCTGAAAGAACTCCGTCGCCGTGGAGCCGGGACAGAGCGCGCAAACGCGCACGCCGTACTGACGCACCTCTTCCGCCAGCCCTTCCGCAAAATGCAAATCAAACGTTTTCGTGGCCGCATACGTCGTGATGTAAGGCACCGCCTGAAACGCAGCCGTGGAGGCCACGATCAAGATGTCTCCGCTTCCGCGCGCAATCATTCCCGGCAAATAGAGATGCGTCATTTGCACCACCGCCGTCACATTAACTGTCGTCATTTCGATGAGCCGTTCGAGGGGCACCTTGTGAAATTCGCCATAGGCGCCGAAGCCGGCGTTGTTTACAAGCAGGTCAATCGCGATTTGTTTTTCTTCGGTGAACGAAAAAATCTGTTCCGGGCCGACCGCTTGTGCCAAGTCCGCTACGCAGACCAGCGTGCGAATCTTATACTTGGCGCTCAGTTCCGCCGCGAGGCCGACAAGCCGGTCTCGACGCCGCGCTGTCAGCACCAAATTTGTTCCTCCCGCGGCCAGCTCCCGCGCTAGGGCCGTGCCAATCCCCGCGCTCGCGCCCGTGATCAGAGCCCATTTCCCTTGCCAGTGATTCATGCCGGCCTCCAAAAAGATTCCAGGTAGTTAGGCCTTTTCATAAATTAGAAATTTCGAATTTGAAAATCACAGATCGATCTGAAATCTTCCAATTAGAATTTCAGATCTCAACTTTCAAATCTCAGAATTTTCAATCTTGAACCCCCTGCTTCCGCAGCGGCGACCATTCTACAGGACGCGCGCGGATTTTTGGAGAACGCGATCCGCCTCGCACTGTGCCGAAAACGCCCAATTTTAAAAGAATTGTTAAAGGCGTCTCCCATTCCGGGGAGTCGAGGGCCGGCTCCGTCATTTGCAAGAGATGGAAGCCATCAAACTTTTGCGCCTTTCCACTTTTTGGCACAGGAATTCGCTTAGAGTAACGCAGATGGATCACCAATTTTCTTCCGGTCCGAAGTTTGTGCTAGTCTGATTGAGCTTCCTTCCGGGGAGAGGTGTCCGAGCGGTTTAAGGAGCACGCTTGGAAAGCGTGTGTCGGGGAAACTCGACCGTGGGTTCGAATCCCACCCTCTCCGCCAACTTCTAAAGATTCGAAACCAGATTCTAATTGAGTTGATCGCCCGCGTCGCGTGAGCCGATTTTCAAGCTGACGGCGGTGTCATCCTGCGCCGGTAGATTTCCAAACTCAGCCAGCAGACTCCGACGCAAGTTCAGTGCGGGAGAAGATCATTTGCTGTCTTAGATGATTCCCAGCTTTTACCATGCATTCCGCCAAGCCCATCTTAGTTGCCCATTGGCAGACGCCGGCGGCTGGTGCGCAAACCGGCAAGTTGAGATCTACTGGGCCTCAAGTAGACGCGCGGACCGTTTGCTGTGCTCACTGCCGGCAAGTCGGCTTATCGTTTCTACTTCTCCTCGCGGTTTTCACGCTCTCGGTTCTGATTCGTACATCATTCTTAGCAGTCTGTCCTAGCGACTGAGTTCAAATTGGGTGTATAAGGGGTGCACTGAAAACTAGGGACGGGCCTCATCCCCACGGAAAAATGGAGGTGAGTCGTGAATGACAAACTCCGGAACATTTTTTTCTTAGCGCTGACAGTTTCGGTCTGCTCCTCTCCGCTCCTCGCGCATCATGGCGGGGCGGCATACGACACGGACAAAAAGGTAACGATTAAGGGGACTGTTACAGACTGGCTCTGGTCCAATCCTCATTGCATACTTCAGGTCGACGCAGCCGATGATAGCGGCCAGTCCGCCCATTGGGTCACGGAGACGGAAAATCCGTCCAGCATGATTCGCGGTGGCTGGACCAAGGACTCCTTGAAGGTAGGCGATGAAATCAGCGTCGTCCTGGTGCCGTCCAAGACTGGCGGGCGCGTTGGGCGCATCGTCGAGGTCACGCTCCCTGATGGCCACAAACTGCTTGGCCGGGGAATCTCGGTCACGCCAGTCAAGCCAGACGAGTCCGCTAAACCGTGAAGAAACCCGTGGCGAGCGGCTGGCGGCTCGTCGCTAGCCTTTGGTTACGGCTCTTCTACTGCGAATGAGGGGTCGCGCAATGCTGAATAAGGTGCGCAAGCGCCGGAAGTGGGCTGCACTTGTTTATGCTGGACTCCGCGGGGCCTGGCAAAATCCGGATGCCCGAAGGGCTATTCCGGCCGCGTTGATACTCTTGCCCGTCTTGATGTTCTCGCCGCGCTTCTCGTTGTTAGCGCGCTCTCAAGAGCGCATGGCCGCGTCACTTGCCGGCGGGAAGGCCGCTTCGCTGCAATCGGGAGCCGCGCAGGACCAAGTGGAGAACACACAGGAGCTCGACGGTTGGGAGCGCCCCATAGTCGCGCTCCCGAAAGATCAGAAGTCGCCCCCTGCCCCACGGCGTGACCTCTCTGGAATTTGGGACCCCGGTTTGAATGGAATCGGCATGCTTGGTGCGAAGGCAATGCCCGATGACGGCAAGCCGGAACATCAACCGCCCTTCACTGCCTTGGGCCTCCAAACGCTGGCGCGCGCGAAACCAAACTCCGGAACCAGAGCCGTTCTCCCGGGGGACACAAATGATCCAGTCTTCAAGTATGGCGATCCCCAAGGAACACCCCGCGAAGATCTCTATGAGCTAAGAACGATTCAGATCTATCGATCGCCACAGAACATGGCATTCCTGTACCAATTCAACAAAGTCTGGCGTGTGATCTGGACCGACGGCCGTAAACTCCCCGAAAATCCCGAGCCACGATGGTTTGGATATTCGGTCGGCAAGTGGATCGATGATTATACGTTTGTCGTCGAAACTATAGGGATGATTGACGATACTTGGATTGATCGAATCGGTCGCCCACACAGCGCCGATCTCCGCGTTGAGGAGCGGTTCCACCGCCCGGATCGCGATCATCTGGAGCTGACCGTAACAATTGACGATCCAAAAATGTATACGAAACCTTGGGTCGCGCTCGATAAACTGGTTTTCGAGCTGCAGCCCCCCAGTTTCGATGTCCGGGAGATGATTTGGTCGCCCTCGCAGTATGAGAAATATAACAAATTGATGGGCATCACCCCGAGCGAGAAAGACACCCACTAGCGCCGTCTATTTTGTTAGAACCTATCTCAGATGAGTCGGGCATTTATCGACCACCTCGGTTGAGGGGCTCTAATTGCACGTAAAGACAAGATGTGGTTAGGTACGCGGTGCCAACCCGGCGGCGTGAATGAGGAGTGCTGGCCCAACCGCCCCGCGAAGGCGTATCGTGATCAATGGTAAACAGTTCCAGCCATAGAAATCGCTCGGGTGAGGATCGGCGCCGTAACGACTGGCGACCCGGGCCGATTCCAGGCTGGTTTGTGGCTTCTCCTGCCGTAGTCGCAGGCCGATTGGAAAACCGGAATCTTAGTTGCAGGAGGGATTTCGAAAATGTCCAAGCGCTTGGTGGTTTTGATGGTCGCACTGATCGCACAATTGACGTTCTCGCTGATTCTGCGCGCTCAAACCGCTCCGCCGAAATGGAATAACGTCCCGCCGCCCAAATCCGCGTACGTCGGCAAAAAGTCAGGCCCGGCTCCGCGCCGTGACCTGTCTGGGATCTGGAATGCATCGGAAGCGGATGGGGCGCTCCAGGTAAGTGGCGTGCTGGAACACCCGGCACTGGAAGCAGCGCGGGGACAGGGCGTTGAAGGGGGGCGTCCCGACGAGACGGGCATACTGCGTCCTCTGCATTACACGCCTTTGGGCTTGGAAGCACTCAAGGCCAATAAGCCCTCCGGACCCGGCGTCAGACAAGTCCCCGCCGCGCTTGCAAATGATCCAGCGGACCTGTGTGATCCGCTCGGATTCCCGTACATGGAATTTTGGGAATTTCGGACCATTGACGTCGTTCAGACTGCGAAGCAGGTGGTTCTCTTAAGCCCATTTTATGGCAATTACCGCGTCATCTGGACGGATGGGCGGGAACTCCCCACGGACCCGGACCCGCGGTGGAACGGCTACTCTGTTGGCAAATGGGTGGATGACTACACGTTCGTCGTCGAGACGGTTGGACTGAATCCCAGAAGCTGGCTCGATCACGCGGGCCGTCCGCATAGCGATGCGTTGCGGGTGGAGGAACGCTTTCACCGGGTGGACCATGACAACATGGAGCTCACGGTCACGATTGATGACCCAAAGATGTACACGGAGCCCTGGCAGGGCCTCGTCAAGTTCCCTCTCCACTTGCAACGGCCCGATTTCGATATCCCGGAGTTGCTCTGCTCACCATCAGAGATGGCGGAATATAATAAGCAAATTGGGAATACTGTGCTTCCAAAGTCCCAAAAATAGCTGTGCCCACAGAAGGCACACCCTGGTTAAACCACTTGCGCGACACACCCAAGTTCCCCGATCGGAATCCGGGAAGCCGACGGCGCCTGTGCCAGTGGGATGATTCGATGCGCGCGATATCGTTGCAAATCGACGTAATCTTTTCTATGTTTTGCCGGGGCCCCTGCGCGAACCTTTCATTTATCAAGTGGCGGGTGCCGATTCGGCCAGGCATTTTTCCTGCGCTCATTTCGGCATTGGTCATTTTTCAAGAGGCAAATGCGTCCGAGCATCGCTGGCGTTTGCATGCTCAAGGTATGGTAGAGCGGCCCACAAAGTTGCTCCAGTGAGAGCGCAGCAGCAAGGCGAGGCTCGTGCTCTTGTTTCACTCCCTACGCTGTGCCCGCGTGCAGTACCCCGCCCTTCAAAATCAATGAATGCTTGCCCCGCTCATGGATCGATGAAATAAATGCACATTCCCGAACGTAATGGTAGGCAGGCCATCTGTTCGCTGGTCGGGGTAAAGGCGTGCGCGGGTGCTGAATCGCTGCAAATCGGGAGCCTCCTATGAAAAAAATTGCAATGTTTTTGCTGAAAGCGCTTGGCGGACTCATTGGGTTGATCCTGCTGGCAATCGTTGCGCTCAACGTCTATCTATCGACGCGCCCGGCAGCCAAAACGATGAAGGCGGCGGGCATTATCTCCATCCCCACGCCATTTCAGGTGGGACGGCCGTTCATTGACTACATGACGATCAGCGGCTCGCGCCTTTATGCGGGGTACGCAAGCAAGGGCCTCGTCGGCGTCGTGGACACCACCACGAATCAGGGCATAGCTACGGTCGACGGACTTACCAGAGTCCACGGGATCGCTGTCGTCACGGACCGCAATCTTGGCTTCGCGTCTTCGAGCGGCGACAATGTGGTGGGCGTTTTCGATCTGACCACCAACAAGCTGTTGCAAAAAATTCCCGCGGGGGATGACCCGGACGCGATCATTTACGATGAGCAGGCGCATTTGGTTTACGTCGGCAATCACAACGGGAAGACCGGAATGCTGATCGAACCCGCTGCACAGAAAGTAGTGGCCACGATTCCGCTGGGCGGACAGCCCGAATATCCCCAGGCTGATCCCGCAACTGGCCTTATTTATCAAAATCTCGAAGACACGAGCGAACTTGTGGTCATCGATCCGCAGAAACAAGCCATCGTCAAACGCTACAAACTCGATCCCGGCGAAGGGCCCACAGGGCTCGCCCTGGACGATGCGCATCATCGCCTCTTCAGCACCGCAGGAAACAGGAAGCTGATCGTGATGGATACGGAAACGGGAGCAATCGTCGCTGTTCTCCCCATCGGCGCAGGAGTCGACGGCGCGGGATACGATCCCGTCCTGCGTCGCGTCTACACGGCCAACGGCGTTGGCACAATGACAGTCATTCAACAGGATTCCCCCGATCAATACCACGTTCTTGAAAACGCCCCCACGCATTTTGGCGGGCATTCGCTCGTCGTGGACGCCGCCACGCACCGCGTCTACGTGGCCTACTTCGGATCGATCGCCGCCTATGATCCCGTGCGATGAGGGTAGATTGTGAGCCCTTCAGGGTTTCGAGATTTTTTGGCCGCCCTTCTGTGTCCGACCAGTTTCCGATGAAACGGCCCCAACTCAACAGGCCTTCAAACCCCGGCTGGTTGTGCAGCCTGAAGTGTCAGTTGGGATAAGTTCTTGCCCTCCCTGCCCCCGATGGGCCACATTCCGGCACCGTTTCACAGGCGCTATTCTGTCCGGTTGGCGGTTACTTGCGGGTTGCCCGTAATTCGGGAACAGTTCCGCGCGGCACAGACGGCCACTGTTCGAACGGTCACTTTTGACAGTTAAACCGTTTGCCCCCTAGTGCGAGTATCGCCGGGACCGTACCCTGACCGTGATTTAGTTCCTACGACCTATCGGAGGAACTCCGAAATGCCGTGTACTTTCGTGCTGGACAAATTTCCAACGACTACACATAGCTGCGTTTTCAATCGGTTGGGAACGTCCAGGGATTCTTGGGATGCGGTGCTCCGATTGCACACACCACGCTTGCCAATGGTCGCCGCTGGAAGGGCCGCTGTCACACTTAGCAGTTCCCTTACTCCGAAGCGACCAGCTAAGTATTCCGGCGCGTCTGGCAAGCGCCCGACAGAGTTCCTTGATTTGTTCACGTCTAGGAGGATAGCCATGTATTACACGGACGACTCGTTGTACCCGGAGAACATGCAACCGCTGATCATTAACGCGGCACCGTACGGGCCACAATGGCTGCCCACTGACGCCAGCGATATCTCCGTTACCTGGGACGAACAGGTCCAGGCAGCGAAGGATTGCTACAACGCCGGGGCGACAATGCTCCACATTCACGTGCGCAACCCAGCTACGGGAAAGCTTTCGACGGACTTCGACGAGTTTAACTACTTCATCGGGCGGCTCAAGGAAGCTGTACCGAAGATGATTCTTTCGGTGGGTGGGTCCATTTCATTCGCGCCGAAAACCGCCGATGCGAAAGCCAAATGGCTGGACTACGACACTCGCCACATGCTGACGGAGCTGAACCCCAAACCCGACCAGGTCACCATCGCTATTGGCTCAGGCATGATGGATCTCATGCAGATGTGGAGCGAAGACGACATTAAGGGAACCGCTCTGGAAAATAACCCGAAGTTGCAGGCAGCTTGGGCAGGCCTATGGGCGGAAGCAGGTCCCGCCTTTTACATCGAGCACCTGAAGCGTCTCCGCAAGAACGGCATCCAGCCCTACTTCATGCTGGGTTACATCCATCAGCTCGAGATTGTGGAACGTTTGGTACGCAAGGGCCTCTACATGGGACCATTGAATCACAACCTCACGGCCATCGGTGGAGGCGCCTGCGGCCGCAATCCTTTCGACTGGATGGAATACGTGCGCCGCTCGCCGCAAGGCTCGGTGCTTCATTTCGAAAACACCATGCGGGGCGTCATTCCCATGTGCGGGATGGCCATCATGCTCGGGCTCCATCCGCGCGTCGGCAACGAGGACAACATCTGGCGGGTCAAGGGGGAGCGCTTCCCCACGGTTAAGCAGGTCGAGCAGATGGTTCGCCTCTCCGAGGGCTTCGGCCGCAAGATCGCCACGGCTGAAGAGGCTCGCAAGATCATGAAGATTGGGGTGTGGTACAACAGCCCCGAGGAAACACTCATGGCGCTTGGCCTGCCGCCGAACCGCAAGGAAGGGGAGCCCGGCTTCCTCACTTGGGAGACAACCGGAAAGAAAGGACTCGCGGCGGTTGCCTCCGATTCCCACCCCATGGCCTATTGCATGACGCCGCCGGAAGCTGCCACTGCGGCAGCCGCCAAGAAGTAGGCAGGGACAATCGTCAGAAACCCGTGCCAACCAGGCCCTGCCCCGAAAGGGGCAGGACTGGCGGGCGCGTCGTATGGCCTGACTTTTCTTGGTCTTTGGGAAGTGCCGTCGAAATAAAGGGGTAGTCGTGCAGTGGCATACGTATGTCGCTTACTTCTTCGGGGGCGTTTTCCTCGTGAACTCGATCCCGCACTTCACGAACGGCGTTTCCGGGCGTCGGTTGCCCACGGCCTTCGCTTCCCCGCTCGGCAAGGGACAGTCCTCGCCAACGGTCAACGTGCTCTGGGGCACACTCAATCTGGCAATCGGGTATCTGCTCGTGGGCCGCGTGGGAGACTTCAACCTCCATCGGACCTCTGACGTACTCGCTCTTGGAGCGGGGGGCCTGTTGATGGCCGTCCTTCTGGCCTGGTTGTTTGGAAGCTTCTACGGCGGTCAATAGAACAGAGACCATGACCGCACCCGTCACTCACTTTGAGATATTCGCGGAGGAACCGGCCAAACTGGCCGATTTCTACCGCGAGCTGTTTGGATGGAGGATCGAGAAAGCTCCGGGCGTGGACTACTATCACATTCAAACCGCCCCGTCAGAAGAAAGAGCTATCCGCGGCGGGCTCACCTACCGCCCCATTCCAGGGCCGCGCAGTTGGGTGCACTACGTTTGGGTGGAATCTCTCGACGGTGCCGTAGAACGGGTGCAGCGGCTCGGTGGTAGCGTCTTGCGCCCGAAGACTGCGGTTCCGAAGACCGGCTGGTATGCGGTGCTCGAAGATCCGGAACGAAATATTTTTGCGGTGTTTCAGCCCGATCCGTCGGCGATGCCAGAGCCGGAACCGGACTGAGGCATCGCAAGGAGAAGTGAAAATGGCGATAAAGAGTGGAACAATAAAAGCCTCCGAAACCGATCAGCACACGAATCCTTGGGGTCCGTCTCTCGATAAAATGAAGGAATGGGATCCCAATGGAGCGGAAACGCTGTTGCGGGTAGGCACGAACCCATGGACCAGCGGGGTTCTGCCGCGCAAGGAAGTGGAGCTGATCTCCCTCGCGCTGAACTGCGCCTGTACGAACCTAGATGAAGCAGGCACGCGACGGCACATCCGCGGCGCGCTAGATGCGGGTGCGACGCGCGAGGAGATTCTGACGGTGCTCAAGATGGCGTCCCTGCTTTCCCTTCATAGCTGTAGCCTCGGCGCTCCAATTCTATTGGAAGAGGCCAAGGCTGCCGGAGTGGAGCCACGCTCAAAAAACAAGGTGCCGACTCCAGTGTGCGACAAGGCGCGAGAGATCGGTCAATGGAATACGGCCTGGGATCCGTTTTTCAACCTGGACCCATTGTGGACCGAGCAGGTCATGACCGCGGGTTTGCCGGTTTATACGGGTGCGCTGATCCCCTCCAAGCTGGCGGAATTATTGAGCATCGCGTTCGACGCGTCCATCACGCACATGTATGCGCCCGGGACGCGGCGCCATATCAAAGCCGCGCTGAAGCTGGGCGCGACGATGGAGGAAATCATGGAGGTGTTGAAACTCTGCGTTTCGATGGGCATGCAAGCTTCCGCCAAGGGCGTGCCCATCCTCGCGGACGAGCTCGAGCGTAATTCAGCGAAACAAAAAGCCCGGGCGTGATCCATGGCGGAATTTGTTGAGGTGATGCGTCTGGAGCAACTCCCTCCCGGCAAGGGCACGACGGTCACAGTAGCAGGCAAGGACGTGGCGCTCTTCAATGTTGACGGAACGATTTACGCCATGGAGGATTCCTGTCTCCATCAGGGACTGTCGCTGGGGACAAGCCAACTGGAAGGCAAGGTAGTCACCTGCCGCGGGCACGGGTGGCGCTACGACGTCACGACGGGGTGCACGTTACATGTCAAGGATTTTGGCGTCGCCACCTACCCGGTGAAGATAGCCGAAGGGAAGATCATGATCAGCGTGAGCGGACAAACGCAGGCGAGTGGATGAAAACAGACGCGGTCAGCTTGGAGCAGTCATGAATCACCATGTGATGGAATTAGTCCACCATGTGATTGAATGGATTGCGTTGGGAATCGAACTGCTGGCGGTAGCTGTGATTGCAGGCGCGGTGATTATTCTGGCCATCAGGCGTGGAACGGTTCGCTACCTCTTCCACCTCGGAGAGCCAGGCGCCTATGAGGGCTACAAGCATATATTGGCGAGGGCTCTGTTGCTGGGGCTCGACCTTCTCGTGGCTGCGGACGTTGTCAGAACCGTTGCCCTCGATCCCACGCTGGCCAATGCCACGATCTTGGGGATACTCGTCGTCGTCCGCACCATTCTGAGTTGGTCAATGTCGGCGGAGCTTGAAGGACACTGGCCGATGGCGCGACGGGGAATGTAATTCGTAGCCGAAGCGACCAAACGTGAATCCAATGGCCGCGAGCCTGGTTACGTTTATGGAAGGTTTTGGCGGCGCGATGCTTGGTATGGCACTTTCTTCCATTTTGCCGCAGCATCACTTGGATGTTGATTCCAGAGATGTAGTCAGGTTAAGTAATCCTCGGCCCTTACGCCACGTCACAACTCGCGCCAAGTCCTGGCACCGGTTATCGGAATGTGGCTTTTTGTGCTCGGGATGAACCAGCCAAATTCCGTGTTTTCCATACGCCATTCATGGACGGTGTGGAGACCACGGCGAAATTCCTGGGGGCCGTGCAGAACTTTCTGCGTTCCAGGCCGCGCCAAGAAAGACGATCATCGCAGAGAGCTCCATCCACACCATCAAGCCGATCACCGCTGCCAGTCCACCGAATACAAGTCCATAGTTCGTCTTCCGGACGTAAATTCCAAAGAGCAAATTGACACCCCACCACAAAATCGTGGCTGCAGCCGCTCCGGGCAGAACGGAGCTCCAAGTCGTTGTTCCCGGTCGCGCAACGCGATAAATCAAGGCCAGTACGAGAATCGCGAGAATCATCGCTAACGCGGGAAGAATGACGTACCACAGAGCGCGAATCAGAGGGGACTTTTCAAATTCGGGAGTTATCCATTGGCGTACTGGCCGACCAAACACACTCAATGCGACGACGACGAGCCACGCCACAATCGTCACGGAGAACAAAAACAAACCACGAAGCTGCCGGCCGAGAAAGGTGTGTGTGCCTTGGTCACCATAAATTAAGTCGATGCCTTTGAGGATGAGCTTTATCACTTGCGAGCCCACGAGTAGCGTTCCGACCCAGGCGATAAGCGCCAGGTACCAGGCGTTCACTTCCTGGCGTAACACGTATGCGGACATGAGTTGCCAACTGCCCGGGGGAAGGATCGCCGAAATGCGCATGGCGAGCTCCTGACCGCCTTCCCCCTCCAAGGAACCCTTCACAAGGCTCAACGCAGTCAGCAAGACTGCAAAGAACGCCAAGAACATATTGAACGCCACGGCCTGCGAAACCATACCGCATTGCGGAATGATTCTGGCCAGCGTTCGAATTAGTTTTTTGGGAAGAGCAGTTAGCATCATTCCCGGAATTATACTGTTCGGTTCCGAACTGCGCAGCGCGAAACTCGCAGGTAACTCCAGCAGCGGAAGCCTCAAGGGCCGTCCAGATTCTAATAAACGCTCTAGACATAGAACTGTCGGTCTCTCCCGGCACATTCCAGGCATGTCGTCACCTACTCGGAAGTTCTCCTAGGACAAGAGCCGCATGGCAAGTCGGATAGGCCCTGATAAGTGCTGCCGGCTCAACCGGTCGATGCAACACCATCTGATATAAATCTTTTCTCTAAAAGGTGGTGTTTATGACGCAACGGAGACGGGTAAAGCTTTCCGCGAACCAGCGGAACGACATGTGGAGCCGTTGGAAGGCGGGGCAGTCATTGCATGAGATTGGACGAGTCTTCGGCAAGGACCATGTATCCATTCAATTTATGTTGGCGCAGCACGGCGGGATTGCTCCGGCCTCGCGTCGGCGCCCGCCTCTGACGCTAACGCTGGGAGAGCGGGAAAACATTTCTCGATGGATCGCTTGCGGCTCGTCGATTCGCGAGATAGCCAGGGGGTTGCAGCGGGCCGTGTCGACGGTGAGCCGAGAGGTCGCCCGCCATGGCGGGCGACCTCTGTATCGAGCCAATGAAGCCGATCATCAGGCCTGGGAGTCGGCCTGGCGGCCCAAGCGGTGCCTTCTTGCTATCCACGGGAAGCTGCAGGAGATCGTTGCGGGTAAACTCATCCTGGACTGGTCGCCGGAACAAGTTTCCGGATGGCTGAAGAGTCAGTATCCCGAGGACCAGACTATGCGCGTGTCCCACGAAACCATTTACCGCAGCCTGTTCATTCAAGCGCGTGGAGTGCTGAAAAAAGGGCTTATTCAGCATCTTCGCTTCCAGCGGCGAATTCGCCGTTCGCGGCACGCGCGGGATAGTGGACACCGCAGTGGCCAAATCGTCGACGCCATTTCCATTCGAGAAAGGCCCGCAGAAATCGAAGACCGTGCCATCCCCGGCCATTGGGAAGGCGATCTGTTGGCAGGCACCAAGAACAGTCACATCGCAACTCTGGTGGAACGACATTCGCGTTTCGTCATGCTGGTCAAGGTGCCCAGCAAAGACACAGCTACCGTAGTCGCCGCTCTCAGCCAACACATTTGCAAGCTGCCCGCAACTTTGCGGCGCTCGTTGACCTGGGATCGCGGGCTGGAGATGGCCCAGCACAAAAGTTTCACGGTAGACACGGAAGTGAAAGTTTACTTCTGCGATCCGCAAAGCCCGTGGCAGCGCGGCTCGAACGAAAACACGAATGGCCTGTTGCGTCAGTACTTCCCTAAACGAACAGACTTGTCAACGCATTCACAAGCTGATCTCGATGAGGTAGCGCTGCGCTTAAATCAGCGTCCAAGAAAAACTTTGGGATTTCAAACTCCGGCAGATAGACTGCAAGCAAGTGTTGCACTGACCCATTGAGACCGCCGCGTTAATCAGGTAAGTGACCCGTTTGTTGAAGATTTCCGAGTCAAAACCTCAGGTAGACTTTGGGCGCAGATTTGGGTTCAGTTGTTTTTCGAATTGGCCCTTTGCCGATGTTCGGCATCAAGTCCACGAGCAACTGACGTGCAGAGTTGTAAGGTCGCAGGTAGGCTTCTTCGAGCTTCGGCGAAAGGGCGGGTTTTCTCGCCCGCAGCTGTTTGTCGACCTTCCTCATGCGCTTACCGATCGTATTGATACAACCCTTGCAAAATCCGTTCGCACCGTATAAGGCATTTTTCCGAGATCAATGTAGGCCGCCGTAAACATCAAAACACTGACGTAAGCGTTGGTAGTGTCTAACTGGCAGGAGCCGCTCAACGGCCTTGGGCAATTTGGTTGTGAGAAAGAGCGGCGGCACGCTACCTGTGTTTGTCCTGAAAGGCGTCACGTGTGCCAATCTGCGAACCGGTTTACGAGAATTCATAGATTTATCGGATGGCATTTATCTAGCACTTTTTGAACTTTCTTCATACTCACATGCGTGGTAAGCGTCGACTTGAGGCCGTCTTAACGACGGATTACGTTAACGGAGCAAGTTCTGGGTTGAGGTTCCAGGGCAGGAGATTGTCGATGCGATTGATGGGGTGGTCGGCGATGCGTGTGAGCACTTCGCGCAAGTAGGCTTCGGGATCAAGGGCGTTCAGTTTGGTACTGCCGATCAGGCTGTAGATCGCGGCGGCGCGTTCGCCTCCGGCGTCCGATCCCGCGAACAAGTGGTTTTTGCGGCCCAGGGCAGCGGTGCGCAGGGCGCGTTCGGTGGCGTTGTTATCGATCT